>SKED01000323.1_pt1 | contig 57113 bp, 45 predicted proteins | sample 4826651 | NCBI WGS metagenome assembly SKED01 (sample SAMN11008818, study PRJNA524170) | human gut metagenome | biome: Human fecal sample; material: Feces; isolation source: fecal sample from pouch patient p19 | host: Homo sapiens | place: Israel: Tel-Aviv | collected 2016-06-28 | reverse complement strand
AGCGTTTTTTGTGCTGGCGTCGCTCGTCTTCCAAAACCAAGGCTTGCAAATTTTTTAGGTAGTCTACCTCCGCACGCAGCCGCTGAACCTCTGCCAGCAGATCTTCCGTTACCTCCTTCGGCAGCCGCTTTGGCGGACGGCCCTTACTGCTGCGGCCGCGCCGTTCAACGGCAAAGCCTTCCGGCCCTTCCTCCAGGTAGATTCGCTCCCATGATTTGATTCGATCTCTGCTGCTTACCTCAAATCTACGGCAGGTTTCGCTGTAACTCAATTTCTCTTCCTGCATGGTTTCAATCATCAGTTTTTTGAATTCCGGCGTATATCGTTTGTTTGGTACTCCTTTTGGTATAGCAAAACACCCCACTTGTTAGATAGTATATCATACTGTCTAACAAATGGGGTGCAGTTCATTTTGCATGTCGGTTTTATATATGTAATTTTGTGCGATATGTACGCGGCGTTAGGCAGGCTGTACGAAATACCTCCGGTGGGATTTAGCTATCCTGCCAAATTAAAAAAATAAATAAAAAATCCGTTGACTTTTCATTCGGTTTCGGTTATATTAACATCACAAAGAGAAACGAGCACGAGCTCGTAAAACAAAGAGCACGAGCTCGATAGAATGCGAGCACGAGCTTCTGAAACCGGCGGCATGATTTGCTGAGAACTGCCGGATATGCTATTATTTACCGGAGAGGAAGTGAAAGCCCGATGAAAGTAACGATCAAGGAAATCGCGGAACGTGCGGGCGTTCACCGCGCTACGGTAGATAAGGTCCTGCATAACCGGGTCGGTGTAAGCGATGAAGTGAGAATGAAGGTGCAGCGCATCATCAAGGAGATGGGCTACACGCCGAATCCTGCCGGCCGCGTACTGCAAAAGCAGGGCAAGAAGTGCCGCATCGAAGCGATACTGGTCGAGGTTGACGCACTGCCGTTCCTCAAGGCCGGTATCGAGCAGGGCGTACACAATCAGGTCGGCTTTGATATTGAAGTCACCTACGCCATCAGCAAATTTCAGGATGCCGAACGGCAGAAGGAATTTATTGATAACGCTATCGCCGCAAGGGCGGACGGCATCATCATCAGCCCGATCAATTCCGAGCGCGTCCGAAAGGCGATCGACAGGGCGGTGGATTCCGGGATACCGGTCGTTGCCACCAACGCCGATATCGACGGGACAAAGCGAACCTGCTGCGTCGGCATCAACAACCGCAAGGCCGCCCGCATTGCAGGCCGTCTGATGGGTCAGTTCCTCGGAGGTACGGGAAAGATCGCAGTGGTTTCCAGCGCGATCGCCTCCGAGAACAACAACTATTACGTTCAGGTCCGTGAAACCGAATTTGCGGACTTCATCCATAAAGAATATCCGGACATCAAGATCATCACCACGCTGGACAGCTTTGAGGATCCGCAGATCACTTACGAAAAGACAGTCAAACTCCTGCGGGATTACCAAGACCTGCAAGGTATCTACATCACCTGCGGCGGCGTTTCCCAAGTGGGACGGGCGCTGGAGGAGAGCGGGAGAGCGAAAGACATCCGCGTGATCTCCTTTGAGGATTACCCCGAGGTTGTAGACCTCATCCGAAAGGATGTTATCGACTGTACGCTGGCCGGAGAGCTCCAGCAGCAAGGCGAGATACCGGTACAGATCATCATGGATTATCTGGTATTCGGCAAGGAACCCGAACAGCAGCAGATTTTTACCGATATTCGCGTACTGGTAAAGGAAAGCCTGTAAATCAGTTGAAAAAAATATTTGCTCCAGAAAGCAAATATTTTTTTACAGGGTTACGAGCACGAGCTCGTTCCCGAAATATTTTTTTAGAGAAGAACGAGCACGAGCTCGCAATTCGCGCAAAGAGAAGAAACGGAGAAAGAAGGAGGAAGCAGCATGGCAAATCCAGAGTATGTACTGGAAATGCGGGACATCGTCAAGGTATTTCCCGGCGTGCGTGCGCTGGACGGCGTTAAACTGCAGGTTCGGCCCGGCAAGGTACACGTGATCTGCGGCGAGAACGGCGCAGGTAAATCCACGCTGATGAAGATTATCAACGGTACTTACGTTGCCGATGAGGGCGAGATGTTCTATAAGGGAGAGAAGATCGGCCCTCATACCGTGCAGGATACCCTCAAAATGGGCATCGCAATGATCTATCAGGAGCTCAATCCGGTGCTCGAAATGACCATCGCAGAGAACATCTGGCTGGGCCGCGAGCCGAGAAAGGGCAGGTTCGTAGACTTCGGCAAGATGCAGAAGGACACGCAGGAGCTGCTCGACAAGCTGGATATGCCGTACAAGGCAAATCAGAAGATGTACGAGCTATCCATCGCAGGCCACCAGCTGGTCGAGATCGCAAAGGCAATCTCGTGCAACGCATCGGTCATCATTATGGATGAGCCGTCCTCGGCCATCGGTGACGAGGAGATCAACGTATTGTTCAAGCAGATCTTCTCCCTCCGGGAACAGGGCGTAGCGATTTTGTACATCACCCACAAGATGGACGAGATCTTCCGCATCGCGGACGACATCACCATCATCCGCGACGGCCAGTGGATCGAAACCGGCCTGGCAACCGATTACAACCCGGATAAGCTGGTCGCCCGCATGGTAGGCCGCGAGATTACCAACGTATTCCCCAAAGACACCACGGTGCCGATCGGCGACGTTATCTTTGAGGTAAAGGAGCTGACACAGGAAAAGGCCGACGGCGGCCGCTTCCGAAACATCAACTTCCAGCTCCGCGCAGGCGAGATCCTCGGCTTTGCCGGTCTGGTAGGCGCAGGCCGAAGTGAGGTCATGCGTGCCATCTTTGGTCTGGATCCCATCTCCTCCGGTTCGGTTTATCTGAACGGCAGGGAAGTGCACATCAAGAACACCCGTGATGCCATCAACCACGGCATCGCAATGGTAAACGAGGACCGCCGTACCTACGGTCTGGTGCTCGGCCGCAGCATCCACCACAACGTATCGCTGGTAAACCTGAAGAAATATACCAAGGGTCTGATTGATGACAGGAAGATCAGCAAGGACGTTGAAAAGATGCGTGAGCTGCTTCAGATCAAGATCGCAAACGAAGATGTGGAAGCAGGCACGCTCTCCGGCGGCAACCAGCAGAAGGTCGTACTGGCCAAGTGGCTGGTAGGCGATGTTAAGGTCATGATCCTCGACGAGCCGACCCGAGGCATCGACGTCGGCGCAAAGTCCGAAATTCACAAGCTGATGACAAAGTTTGCCCGTGAGGGTATGGGCATCATCATGATCTCTTCCGAGCTGCCTGAGGTCCTCGGCATGAGCGACCGTGTGGTTGTTATGCAGGAGGGTATTATCCAGGGTACTCTGGATCGTTCAGAAGCAACGCAGGAAAGCATTATGAAACTGGCTACGAGGGGAGTAGGAAAACAATGAGCAAACAGGCAGAGAAGAAGAAATTTAATTTCGGTCAATTCTATGGCAAATACGGTATCGCACTGATCTTTGTTGTAATTTTCATCGCAGCATCGCTTTTCGTTCCAGGCTTTCTGAGCACGTATAACCTCAAGAGCATCCTGCTGGCGATCGCCTGCACAACTGTGCTTGGCTTCGGTGCAACATTCATCATCATTCTGGGCCACATTAACATCGCGTACGGCTCGGAAATCGCGTTTATAGGCTGTATCGCCTGCATGGTTGACGTTGCCACCGGTTCCGTATGGGCCGCTATCGCAGTAGCACTTGTAATCGGCGTTGTACTCGGCGCTTTGACCGGCTTTATCATCACAAAATTCAGTATTCCGGCATTTATCATGACCCTCGCACTAACCGAAGCTGCCCGCGGCGGTGCGGTACTGGTAACCAAGGGCAACACGATCTCCGGCATTTCCAGCGGCTTTACCTTTATGGGCCAGGGCTATGTAGGCCCGATCCCGATGGCGGTTATCATCCTGCTGATCTGCTTCGCAATCATGTGGGTTATCCTCAACAAGACTCCGTACGGCCGCTACATCTACGCGGTAGGCGGCAACTCCAAGGCAGCGGAGGCTTCCGGTATCAGCCCGAAGTCCGTAACCTTTAAGGCATACCTGCTTGATGGTGCACTGGTCGGCGTCGGCAGCCTGCTGCTGATGGGCCGTCTGAACTCCGGTGTTCCGGGCGCCGGCCTCTCCTATGAGATGGACGCCATCACCGCTGTTATCGTAGGCGGTACCTCGATGTCCGGCGGCTCTGGCACGCTGCTTGGTACGCTGGTAGGTGCTATCATCGTTGGTATCATCAACAACGTACAGACCCTGATGGGCGTTGACTCCAACATCCAGAAGATCGTCAAGGGTGTTATCATCGTCGGCGCGGTTATCATCGACGTAGTTACCAAAAATTCTGCGAAGAAGGCACGCTAATCCCAAACTGTTGTATTCAATTTTGTGCGGAGGCTCCGCTTCCGCACAGATTGGTAAAGAGAAGAAGAAACGAGAAATGATAATTTAGGAGGAAATTATTATGAAAATCTGGAAACGCATCGGCGCAATGGCAATGGTAACGGCATTTTCGGCACTGGCACTCACCGGCTGCGGCGGCGGCAGCAGCAGCGGCGGTGATTCCGCAAGCAGCGACGGCTGGAATATCGGCTATGTAAACCTTGCCGATACCGACGTATTCTGCATGGCGCGCGAGAGCGCACTGACCGCCGAGCTCGAAGGCACCGGCTACTCGGTATCCTTCTCGGACGGCAACAACGACAACCAGAAGCAGATCGACCAGACCAACGCGTTCCTCGCAAAGGGCGTTGACGCGCTCATCCTCGTACCGGCTGACTCGGACGCCATCGCTCCGGCGATCTCCGCGGCCAACAGCAAGGGCACGCCGGTTATCTGTCTCGGCATCAAGGCAAACTCCGGTGACTTCACTTTCGTAGGTTCGGAGAACTATGACGCAGGTCATATGCAGGGCGAGTACATGGCAGAGCATCTGGAGCAGGGCGCAAAGGTTCTGTACCTTGCCGGCACCGCAGGCCTCCAGCACTCCGCTGACCGCCGTCAGGGCTTCCAGGACGCTCTGGAGGAGGCAGGCCGCTCCGACATCACCATTCTGGCCGACCAGGACGGCGACTATGTAAAGGACGAGGCAATGCGTATCTGCGACGCATGGATCCAGACCTACGCCCACGGCGGCAAGGCTGATTTCGATGCAATCGTATGTGCAAACGACCAGATGGCTCTGGGCGCAGTTGAGTCCCTCAAGGGCGCAGGTCTGCTGACGAACGCAGGCGAGATCCTCATCACTGGCGTTGACGGCTCTGATGACGGCCTCAATGCAGTTAATGAAGGCTATATGTGCCAGACTGTTCTGCAGGATGCGGCAGGTCAGGCCAAGGCAACCCATGAGGTTCTGGAAAAGCTGAAGAACGGCGAGACCCCGGACAAGGAGATCATCGTTCCGTTCCAGTCTGTCACCAAGGATAACGTTGCAGATTACCTGAAGTAACATCCTCATTCATTCGACTATATCTTACCACATATCACCTTTTCTCCCTGTGGGCAAACCGCAGGGAGAAATCCTCGTCAAAAACCTTAGCAAAAGGAGAAATATATTATGGAAACTTTAAGAATTGGCGTTGTAGGCACCGGCGGTATCGGCCGCACTCACATTGAACGCATCAACAACACCCTGCAGGGCGGCAAGGTTGTAGCCTGCGCGGATCCGGCAGGCGCATTCGGTCTGTCGGTTGCAGAGAAGTACGGCATTAAGGGCTTCGAGAACCCGATCGACATGATTAACGATCCTGAGATTGACGCTGTCATGTGTACCACCGCTGATCCGTATCACGAAGAATACGTTCTGGCTTCCATCGCAGCCGGCAAGTATGTGTTCTGCGAAAAGCCGCTGGCTCCCAAGGCAGATGCCTGCAAGCGCATCGTCGAGGCTGAGATGAAGGCTGGCAAGAAGCTGGTTCAGGTCGGCTTCATGCGCCGCTATGACGAGGGCTACAAGCAGCTGAAGGCAGCTGTAGACAGCGGCAAGTACGGCGAGGCGCTGCTGCTGCACTGCGCACACCGCAACCCGTCCGTTCCGGCTGACTGGGACAACTCCATGGCGGTTGAGAACTCCATGGTTCACGAAATTGACGTTCTGCGCTGGCTGCTCGGCGAGGACTACGCGACCACTGAGGTCCGCTACGGCAAGTCCACCAACAACGGTCCGAAGGACCTGCACGATCCGCAGATCATGATCCTGACCACCAAGTCCGGCGTACGCATCGACGTTGAGTCCTTCGTAAACAACAAAAACGATTACGACATCAAGTGCGAAATCGTATGTGACGGCGCGGTACTGAATATGCCCAAGCCGAATTACATCTCGGTCAACGCGAACGCAACCACTGGTCAGGCGATGTACACCGACTGCTTCCAGCGCTTTGCAGATGCATACAACGCTGAGATTCAGACCTGGATCAACGCTTCCAAGGCTGGTTATGTAGACGGCCCAACCGCATGGGACGGTTACTGCTGCCAGGTTGCAGCGGCCGCAGCTTCCAAGGCACGCGAGACCCAGACCATCCAGCCGGTCGTTTACGATGAGATGCCGGACTTCTACAAGGCATAAATCCCTCATTTCCCTCATAATTCATCCTTTTCTTTGAACATATCTTCTCTCTTTTTTCTTCGGCGGACGTGCGCATGCCGCATGTCCGCCACCTATTTCTAAGGAGGCAAATTTATATGAAACTCGCAATCTGCACCGATGTATTCGCCGACCTGTCCTACACGGATATGCTCGATAAAGTAAAGTCCCTCGGCATTGATGCGGTAGAAATGACCGCAGGCGGCTGGGGTGCCCGCAAGCACTGCAACACCGCAGAGCTGCTTGCTGATGAAGGCAAGCGCAAGGAATTCATGGGCGAACTCGAGAAGCGCGGCATGCGCATCTCTGCACTGAACACCTCGTGCAATCCGCTCTGGCCCTCCAAGACCGGCGAGGAATACAAGAAGTCCATGTACGACTGCGCAACGCTGGCAGGTCTGCTGGGCGTTAAGAAGATCGTTGCAATGGCTGGTCTGCCGGCCGGCAGCGAAACCGACACCACCCCGAACTGGATCACCTCCACGGTTTCCTGGCCGGACTTCATGGCTCCGGCTTACGAGTACCAGTGGAAAGTAACCATCGCGTTCTGGAACGAGTTCATCGCGCACTGCAAGAAGTGCGGCATTGAGCATATTGCCATCGAGGAGTTCCCCGGCACGATGGTCTGGTCTGCTTCGACCCTGCTCAAGCTGCGTGAGGCTACCGACCCCATGCTCGGTATCAACCTCGATCCGTCCCACATGATGGTTCTGGGTGCTGACCCGATTGCAGCGGCACGTGCGCTCAAGGGCTGCATCTTCCACGTTCACGGCAAGGATGCCCGTATCGAGCGTGGTCTGGCTGACACCGACGGTCTGCTCGAGCCTCGTCCTGTTACCGAGTCCGCTGACCGCGTATGGAACTATGTTGCAGTCGGCTGCGGCAAGGACCTGCAGTGGTGGAAGGAATTCTTCTCCGTTTGCCACATGATGGGCTACGACGGCGACGTTTCCCTCGAGATGGAGGACCTGACCATGACCGTTGATGCAGGTGTCAACACCTCGATCGACGCACTGCGTCAGACCATCAGCCAGTAATTTTACAGTTCGCCGTCTTTACGGCAATACTTCATCTGTTAAAACCCCGGTCTGCACTTGTTTGCAGACCGGGGTTTTTGATGAGGGATATGATTATATTGATATACATATTCCCAATTTTGATGGTATGTACACCAAACGATTGAAAGCATATAAACATATACGCATTTATTTGCTATCCATAAGCGGCCACTGTTCTTGAGGCAGATTACTTGGTTTGCTTACAGCGGTCAATCCCTTCTTCTCCTACAGTTTGTGGGCGGGAGAAGGTGAATGCGTTATGAAGGAAAAAGCATTTCGTCTTTTTATTTGTGTGGTCATCGTACTGCACATTTCCCTTATAAATGCGCGATGACCGCTCGGATGGGACCCGAACGGTCATCGACTTAATGATGATCTAAAAGGTGATTGATCGTGGAACAGTGTCCACCATTTCTATGTTTATTATACGCTCACGGCTCTGCCTTTGTCAAGGTAGAGCTTGGACTACTACAACAACCGCAGGATTAAGGCTAAACTAAAGGGCCTGCCGCCTGCAATTCACAGGCAGCAAGCCCTTTCGGCTGCTTGAACAATTTTTGTCTAACTTTTTGGGGTCACTTCAATCGGCTGTGCCTTTTTTTTGCTCTAATCGAGTGTTACAGACAATGAAAAATGCAAAAAGAAACGTCATTCTCCATTTTTCATCCTCAATTCTCAATTCAGAATCTTTTCCATCTCCGAGATCATTTCATCAAACAGCTTTGTTGCATCCTCGATCGGCTTCGGGCTTGCCATATCCACACCCGCGCCGCGCAGCAGCGTGATCGGGTCGGCAGAGCAGCCGCCGGACAGGAAGCCGAGGTAATCCTTCACCGCCGGTTCACCCTCCCGCAGAATGCGGCGCGAAAGTGCAATGGCAGCGGCGTAGCCGGTCGCGTACTGGTAAACGTAGTAATCGTAGTAGAAGTGCGGAATACGCGCCCATTCAAGCGAAATCTCTTCGTCTACGTTCATTTCTGGACCGAAATACTGCTCGTTCAGCTTTTTGTACATCGCGCAGAGCGCTTCGGCGGTCGTGCCCTCGCCGCGCTGGGTCATTTCGTTGGCGGCAAGCTCGAACTCGGCGAACATGGTCTGGCGGTACAGCGTGCCGCGGAACTGCTCGAGGAAGTGGTTGATGAGGTACGCGCGCTCCTTCTTATCGGTCGTGACGGACAGCAGGTACTCCATCAGCAGCGCTTCGTTGCAGGTGGATGCAACCTCAGCAACAAAGATAACGTAATCCTGGTATGCGGTCGGCTGGGTCTTGTTGGACAGGTACGAGTGGATGGAGTGGCCCATCTCATGCACGAGCGTGAACACATCGTCGAGCGTGCCCTTGAAGTTGAGCAGCACATACGGGTGTACGCGCGCACCTGCCGAGTACGCGCCCGAGCGCTTGCCCTCGTTCTCGTACACGTCGATCCAACCGTTTGCAAAGCCTTCGCGGAGCAGATTCAGGTAGTCCTCACCGAGCGGCGCGAGCGCCTTCAGTGCGATCTCCTTGGCTTCCTCGAACGTGAATTTCATTTCCACGCCGTCCACGACCGGCACATACAGGTCGTACATGTGCAGTTCGTCCACGCCGAGCAGCTTCTTTCTCAGCGCAACATAGCGGTACATGGGCGCAAACGAGCGGTGCACCGCGTCAATCAGGTTGCGGTAAATCTCGGTCGGCACTTCATTGCCGTCAAGGGCGGCATCCAGCGTCGAGGGGTACTTGCGGACATTCGCAAAGAACAGCAGCTGCTTGAGCTGCGCGGACAGCGTTGCCGCCGAGGTGTTGCGGAACTGGCCGTATACCGAGTACAGCGAATCGAACGCGGACTTGCGGAGCACGCGGTCGTAGGACTGCATGAGCGGGATGAACGTGCCGTGCGTGACGGGGTGCTTATTGCCGTCCTTGTCCACCGCATCCGGGAATTTGAGGTCAGCGTCGTTGAGCATGGAGTAAATGTCATCCGGGCTGGCGGCCATTTCGCCTGCAGCGGCGAGGATTGCCTCCTCCTTGTCGGACAGCACATGCTCTCGGCGGCGGCGAATGCGGTCGATATTCAGGCGGTACAGCTCCAGCTCGGGTGCTTCGGCGTACAGACGGTTCATGTCCTCATCGCTGATGGCGAGCAGCTCAGGGGTCTCAAACGCGGCGGCAGACTGAATTTCGACCGCGAAGCGCGTCACCTGGCTGACCATCTCCTGATAGGCAGCGACGCGGGTGTCCTCATCGCTGCGGCGCTGCGCGTAGTGTACGAGCGCGTCAAATGCAAGGCTGATTTCATCATCCAGACGGAAAAAAGACAGCAGAGCAGCGCCGCTTTCGGCCAGTCTGCCGCGGAATGCGGTGATGCGCGGAATGAACTCCTTGGCCTTCGCTAACGCGGCACGCCAGTCATCGTCGGTCGCAAACAGATCCTGAATCGCCCATTTGTCCTTTTCGGGCACATCTGCGCGGGCGGGAATTTTATTGGTTTCCATGGAAATACTTCCTTTCCGGTAGAGTTTTCTACTCTTATTATGATACTCCAACCGCGGGATTCATGCAAGCGATTTACCGCGATAAAATCAAACATCCCGCTTTCCTTGCAAAAAAGCGGGATGTTTGTTATTCTTCCTCCGGCAGCGAACTGCCATAGGTTTCGAGTGCGCGCTTGATATCATTCCACGCAAAACCGCGCCGCTGGAGTGCCGCAACGGCTTTTTCGACCTCTTTGCGATCGGAAACGTCACCGCGCAGGCGTTTTTCGAGCAGAGCCAGCATTTGCGCCTCATCCGGAGAGAAGGTCTGCATAGCCGCTTCTGCGGTGTCGCGGTCTATGCCGCGGCGGGTCAGCTCCTGCCGGATGCGTGCCGCGCCGTAGCCCTTGCGCGTGTAGCCGCGTACAACGCTTTCCGCGAACAGCATATCGTTCAGCAGACTGCGTTCGGTCAGCCACGCAAGCGCGTAATCGGCGGCTTCCTCATCGTGCCCCTTGGCAAGCAGCTTGTCGCGCAGCATTTTTGCACTCAGTGCCCGATAAGACAGCTGTTTTGCCGCCATATCGAGGGCTGCGCGGTATTTATCCTCGCTCATTATTCTTCGTCGAGGTCGTCAAAATCGTCCGCGTCGATGGAGACTGCCTTGGAGGACGACGGACGCGGTGCCTTATCCGCAGGTTTTTCGGCCTTCTCGGTCGGCACAGCAGCGGAAGGACGTGCCGCATGGCTCTGCGCCAGCTTGCTGCGCTCCTCGGCTACCTTTTCCATGATCTGCTTCTGTACGTCATCCGCGATGTCCGGATGATCCTTGAAATACTGCTTGGCAGCATCACGACCCTGACCCAGACGGGTATCGCCCATGGAGAACCACGCGCCGGATTTGTTGAGGATGCCGAATTCCACGCCGAGATCGACCAGCTCGCTCGTGCGGGAAATGCCTTCGCCGTACATAATATCGAACTCAGCCTGCTTGAACGGGGGAGCGACCTTGTTTTTTACAACCTTTACGCGGGTGTGGCTGCCGATCAGCTCGGTGCCGTTTTTCAGATGCTCCACGCGGCGAACCTCCATGCGGACAGACGCATAGAACTTGAGCGCACGGCCGCCGGTGGTGACCTCCGGATTGCCGTAAATGACGCCGACCTTCTCACGCAGCTGGTTGATAAAGATGGCTACGCACTGGCTCTTGGCGATCGAGCCGGCCAGCTTTCGCATCGCCTGACTCATCATGCGGGCATGCAGACCGACAAAGGAATCGCCCATTTCGCCTTCGATTTCGGCGCGCGGCGTCAGCGCGGCAACCGAGTCGATAACGACGATATCGATCGCGCCCGAGCGCACAAGCGCTTCCGCAATGTCCAGACCCTGCTCACCGGTGTCCGGCTGGGAGACCAGCAGGCTGTCAATGTCAACGCCGAGTGCCTTGGCGTAAACCGGGTCGAGCGCGTGCTCGGCGTCGATAAACGCAGCCGTGCCGCCCAGCTTCTGTGCCTCTGCAACGCTGTGCAGCGCAACCGTGGTCTTACCGGAGGATTCCGGTCCGTAGATCTCAATGATTCGGCCGCGCGGCAGACCGCCGATGCCGAGTGCGAGATCCAGACCGATCGAGCCGGTCGGGATGTGTTCGATATTCATGCCGGTGTTTTCGCCCAGACGCATAACCGAGCCTTTGCCGAACTGCTTTTCGATCTGACCGAGCGCAGCGGCAAGTGCTTTCTTCTTATCAGCCGCAGGAGCGACCGGTTCCAACTGCTTTTTGGTAGCCATGATAGCATTTCCTCCTGAAAAAGTTACAAATATGCAAGCCGCAGAGCGGCGGTGTATTCGGATTCGATACACCCATTATAACAGGGTGCCGATTTGAATGCAATGATTTTATCGAAAATTTGTTCGATAAAATTTGATATAAAAAATCCTGCCTTTTCAGGCAGGATTTTCAACGGGTCTTATTTACCCTGTGCGTCGATATACGCCTTCGCATGCTGCTTGAGCTTGTCGAAGGTTTCCTCGCTCAGCACATGCTCGATACGGCACGCATCCTCAGCGGCGGTTTCAGCGTCCACGCCGAGAGCGGTGAGGAACGCGGTGAGCACGGTGTGGCGCTCGTAAATGCTGGAGGCAATCTGCATGCCGGATTCGGTCAGCCCCAGCAGACCGTTCTGGTCGATGGAAACGTAACCGTTATCGCGCAGCAGGCCAACGGCACGGCTGATGCTCGGCTTGGAAAAGCCGGTGTAGTGCGCAACGTCGATCGAGCGCACCTGTCCATTTTTCTGCGTCAGAACCAGGATGGCTTCCAGGTAGTTTTCCGCGCTTTCCTGAATTTTCAATGCACGGACCTCCTTTTTCTAAGATACTCTTTTCTGTAGGGCAGCACATGGGTTGGTCCTGCCGCGAAATTCTGTAATAGTATATCTATTTTATCATGACTTGCGTGTTTTTGCAATCTGCGTTGAACAAATTTCAAGCGGAAACAGCGGTCTGTGTTACGGCTGATCGGGCGGGAGCGGATTTTCCGGTGTATTCTGCGGTTCGGGCTGCGGTGCAGGAGCCGGCTGCTCGAACGGCTGAGGCTCGGGCATTTTGCGGTCAATGCTGCGCAGGGTGCGGTGCATGCTGAACAGCATCATAATAAATTCATAGCCGAGCCGTGCAGCAATATTTCCGACGATAAACAGCAGGATCGCCCAGAAAAAGTGGAAAAACAGCAGAATAACGCTGTAAACAGCCAGCGCAGCGACCGTCATGCAGTACAGGATTTTCAGCAGACCCTCGGTGTATGCGTGCCGGAAATTGAGAAAATCATGCAGCTTTGCTGCCGCACCGTGGTAGTGATTCGGCTTGCGGACAAACAGCGTGTACAGCGCGATGCCGCCCGCAAGAATCAGTAAAAGTGCCAGAATCGGCAAAATCATTGAGAAAAGCGGTGTGTATGTATAGGTATAAGCGTAATTCATGGTATGCACCTCTCCTTTGGAAATGAGTTGATACATTTTTAGTGTACCATATTCTGCGGGGATGATAAAGGGAAAGTTGAATAATTGAGAATGGAAAATGGAGAATGGAGAATGAAGGTGAGGGGAAAAGCAATGTATTTATCAGGTAAGAATGGCGCTCTCTCAAACATCGGCAATCGTGTAATCGCAGGGACGGCCGGCGACCGCCCGCATACCGTTAAATATTACGTTCATTTTCCATTCTCTATTCTCAATTTTTCATTTCAAACCGCCTACGACCATTGCAAATTCCATCAAAATGTTGTACTCTTGATGTACCACCGAACAGGAGAGATACCATGAAAATTTTGCACACTACACCCGCGCAGGACGGGTTTTATATGCCTGCGGAGTTTGCACCGCATGAGGGCTGCCTGATGATCTGGCCGGAACGCGCCGACAGCTGGCAGTACGGCGCCTATGCGGCCCGGAAAGCCTTTCTGCGTGTGATCGAGACGATTTCCGAAAGCGAAAGCATGACCGTGCTCTGCTCGGAAGGGCAGTATGACAACGCGCGTGCGCAGCTGCCCGACCGCGTTCGTCTGGTCGTGATGGAGACTGACGATGCGTGGGCGCGTGATGTTGGCCCGACCTTTGTTATCAACGGCAGGGGAGAGCGCCGCGGCATCGACTGGGGTTTCAACGCGTGGGGCGGCGATGTGGACGGTCTGTATCCCTCGTGGGAGAAGGACAACCGCGTGGCGCGCAAGTTCTGCGACCTGGTCAGCAACGACGTATACGACAAACGCGATTTCATTTGCGAGGGCGGCTCCATCCACTCGGACGGCGAGGGCACTGCGCTCGTCACCGAAGCCTGCCTGCTGAGCGCGGGACGCAATCCCGATCTCACAAAGACTCAAATTGAGCAGGTTTTGTGCGATTATCTGGGCGTTTCCAAGGTGATCTGGCTGCCGCGCGGTATTTACAACGACGAGACCAACGAGCACGTTGACAACGTATGCGCTTTCACGGCTCCGGGCGAGGTTGTGCTCGCGTGGACGGATGACGAGACCGACCCGCAGTATGCGCTCTCCAAGGCCAGTCTGGATGCACTGGAAGCTGCGACCGATGCCAAGGGCCGCAGGATCAAGGTGCACAAGCTGCCGCTGCCCAAGCCGGTGACCATCACCGCAGAGGAGTGCGACGGCCTTGACCTGTGCGACGGCGAGCCGACCCGTACCCCGGGAGAGCGTCTGGCGGCAAGCTACGTCAACTTCTACATTGCGAACGAGGCTGTTGTCATGCCTGCCTTCGGCGATCCGATGGATGAAAAGGCGCAGGCTATCCTGCAGGAGCTTTTCCCGACCCGTAAGGTGGTTGCGATTCCGGCCCGCGATATTCTGATCGGCGGCGGCAATATCCACTGCGTGACCCAGCAAATCCCGAAAATCTAACAGAAAGGACGAACCAAGCGGTTCGTCCTTTATTTTGCTGTTTTTACTTGAGCAGGCCGTTATCGGTGAAATAGTCGATCTTCATCGCGTGACGGACTCGATCGAGCGTGCCCTGAGCGGTCTCAGCGGCGATTTCGCTGCCCTTCTTGAGAATCTCGTAGACTTCGGGCAGGCGACTCTCCCACTGCGCACGGCGCTCACGCATGGGCGACAGCAGAGACTGCATGACGTTGTTCAGGAACTTCTTCACCTTCACATCGCCGAGTCCGCCGCGCTGGTAGTGCGCTTTCAGCTCGTCAAGGCTCTGGTAGTCCGGCAGGAATGCTGCGAAGTGCTCCGGCTGGCAGAACGCATCCAAATAGGTGAACACGGTATTGCCCTCTAGCTTGCCGGGATCCTGCACGCGGATATGGTTCGGATCGGTGTACATGGACATGATCTTCTCACGAATGACCTCCTCCGGATCTGCAAGGTAGATGCAGTTGCCGAGCGACTTGCTCATCTTCGCCTTGCCGTCTGTGCCGGGCAGACGCATGCAGGCGTTGTTGGACGGAAGAACAATCTGCGGCATCGTCAGCGTTTCGCCGTAAACCGTGTTGAACTTGTGCACGATTTCGCGGCACTGCTCGAGCATCGGCTCCTGGTCCTCGCCGACCGGAACAGCCGTAGCGTTGAATGCGGTGATGTCCGCCGCCTGACTGATCGGATAGCAGAAAAAACCGACCGGAATGCTGGCTTCAAAGTTGCGCATCTGGATCTCTGCCTTAACGGTAGGGTTGCGCTGTACACGGGACACGGTGACAAGGTTCATGTAGTAGAACGTCAGCTCGGTCAGCTGCGGCACCATGGACTGGATGAAGATATTCGCCTTTTCCGGGTCAATGCCGACCGCAAGATAGTCCAGCGCGACCTTCATAATGTTCTGGCGCACGCGCTCCGGGTGCTCGGCGTTGTCGGTCAGCGCCTGCGCGTCCGCAATCATGATGTAAATTTCGTCATATTTTCCGGAATTCTGCAGCTTCACGCGCTCGGCCAGTGAGCCGACGTAGTGGCCGACATGCAGGTTGCCGGTCGGGCGGTCGCCCGTGAGAATGATCTGTTTCATATCGTAAACGCTCCTTAAAATTCGTTTTTCAGACAGGTTTTCCAGTTTTCGGGCAGTTCCACGTTGGAGGAAATCCACATGGCGAACATGCCGTTGAGCATCGTCCAGTAGCGCAGAAGACGCCATCGTGTCTCATCCTGCGGAATGCCTTGCTTTTCCGCGATAGCGACAGCCACACGGCGGAAAACGGAAAACGGCGGGTAGTTGCCCTCGATTGGCTCAAGCGAGAACGTCAGCTTCTGGGATGCGTTGCGGAAATACGCGCTGAAATACGTCGGGTTGCGCATGTAAAAATCCAGATAGGCGGTGCCGAGCTGCTCCATGGTCTGCGGCAGGCTTTCGTCCAGACCGCTGAGCGTCAGCTCGAGTGTGCGCGTCAGCTCCTGCATGACATAGGCACGGCAGGCGTCGATCAGGCGCTCCTTGCTGTCAAAGTGGCGGTAGATGGCGTTGTGACTCACGCCGCACTGCGTTGCCAGCCGCCGGAGAGAAAGATTTTCGAGGCCGTCCTGCGAGATCAGCGTGACCGCTTCCTCCAGCAGCTTGCTTTTCAGATTTCCATGATGATACTGATCGGCCATTTCCTCACCTCGTTGTTTGTTGTGATGGGTTTATTATAGTCCTTGATGTTGTCGGTGTCAACATTAAAATGTCACAACGATAACCAATTGCATTTGCGAAAAATGCGTATAAAATGACGAATTACACTATCAGGGTGAGAATTTATCATTGCAGTGCAAAACAGAGTGTTGACGATGTACACACTGTTTTGCGGCAAAAAAACACCGATACTCTCCGGAAAAACGGAGAATATCGGTGTTTGCAGCTGCGGTTTAGTAGATTACGACAGTCGAGCCGATCGGTACGTTGTTGTAAATCCAGTTGATGTCGTTGTGCTTCATGCGTACACAGCCGTGCGAAACCGGATAGCCGCTGCTGAAGTCGTATTCGGTGTCGGTGCCGGGATAGCACAGGCGGGAGTGGAACGCGTAGCCGGTGCCCGGGTAGAAGCCTACAACCGGACGAACCGTGTAAGTACCGGTGGTCCAGCCTGCCTTCAGCTTGTAGCTGACGGTGGTCACGCCGACCGGAGTCGGGGTGGAGGCAGCGCCGGTGCCGACGATAAAGCTCTTGGTCAGCTTCCAGTTGCCCTTGGAGCCGGTGAATACGTTTACATGCTGATAGGCGCGGTTGATCCAGACCAGATAATTGGTGTTGCTGGAGTAGCCCTTGGCGTTGATCCAGACCTCCTTGGTGGTCTTGGAGTAATCGTTGTTGGCCGCGTAGGACGTGGTGTAGTTGCCACGGTAAACCGAGGATACCTGCTTGAGGATAGCGGCAGCATCGCGCTGTGCATACCACTCGGCAGAGTAATTCTCGATCGGAACGGTCTTCTGGGCGTAAACCTGCTCGGTTTCGCCGGTGGACGGGTTGTCGTAGAGCAGCTTAAAGCCAATCGCCGTGCTGGTCTTCATATTCTTGGTGAAGGTGAAGGTGCTGGTGTGGCTGGAGGTCTTGTCGTTGGTCAGCTCGAAGCTGTTGTTCGTGCAGCCCTTGATCGCGGAGCCGTCCTGATACCAGATTGCAGTGCAGGTAACGCCTTCCTTTACGCCGGAGAAGCTGACCTTGGCAGTCAGCGAGCCGCCGGCCTTAACCTTATCCGGAACGGTCATCGTGATCTGAACGCCATCCAGACCGGGATCGATGTTGTCGATCGTGTGGTCGGCCTTAGCCGTTACCGTGCAGCCGACCATGCGGGTGTCTACGGTGCCGATCTTGCCGGTGCCGTCAACCGTGGTGTTCTTGCCGGCCAGAACCATCGTGCCGACCGTGCCGGACAGCGTGATGCGGTTGCCGGAGCCGCGCAGTACGGAAACGGTATCCGCGTCGCCCTTGAGCAGGATGGTGTTGTTGCTGCCGGTAATGGTGATGGCATCCGAGGTCATGCCTTCGAGCACGATGGTGCGGCCGGAAGCGGTGATCTCGATGTTGGAGACTGCGCCGCTGTAGCCAACGGAGCCGCCCTTGCCCGCGATAATGAGCGTGTTTACGGACGAAGTGCTGTCCATCTTAACATCCGCCGTGCCTGCCGGGTCAACAGCAAGCGTAGAGATGCTGGTCTGCTTGGTAGCATTCAGTACAGCGCGCTCCTCGCCCTTGAGGACGATGCGGTGCGAGCTGCTGACGGAATCGAGCGAAATTTCATTCGTGGGAGCGGCAAAGATCCAGTCACCGTCTGCGACAGCACCGGTCAGAGCGATGCTCGGATTGGTGAGTACGGTGCCGCCGGCCAGCTCGGTCGGTGCGCTGTCTGCGTTGGTGGCAGCTGCAATGCGCACGATCATGGTGACGAACTGTGCACGGGTCAGCTTGTTCGACGGAGACAGCTTGGCAGCAGAAGTACCGTTTACAACGCCCTGGCCGATCAGAGCGGCAGCTGCCTGCTTCTGCTCGGTGGTCATGGAGGAGGTATCGGTGAAGCTGCTCAGCTCATCGGCAGCGGTCTCTGCGCGGTCGTACGCGAACGCACGAGCCATCAGCACGAAAGCCTCGGCACGGGTAGCTGCAGTGTCAAAGCTGCGGTTGTCGTTTGCGGTAATCAGGCCGAGGTGGATGGCCTTGCCCAGATCCTCGCTGTACCATGCGGACTGCTGGCTGGCAGCCAGACCGGATACACTGTCGGCCTGCGTTGCGCCAAGCGCGCGGTTGAGGATAACGATAGCCTCGGAACGCTTGACCGAGTTATTCGGCATAATTTTGCCGTTGATGCCCTTCAAAAGACCCAGTTCAACACCCTTGCGCAGCGAAGCGGCAGCCCAGTGACCGTCGATATCCGGGAAATCCGTGGTCGCCGGCTCGGAAGGTGTGGTCGGGTCAGTCGGAGTCGTGGGTTCGGTGGGAGTGGTCGGAGTCGTCGGCTCGGTGGTCGTCGGAACGGCGGTCTGCTCCAGTGCAAACGGGAGCGGATCGAGCATCAGATACTGCGGCATGTACTTGGACGCACCGGCACGCAGCGGATCGGAATCGCCGCCGATCACCAGCTTGCTGTCGGAGAAGCTGTCGTCCACCAGCATGCGGAAGGTGGTGGTGCCCCAGTGGAAGGTGAGCCACTGCGCCTTGTCAGCGTTGTTCTTGCTGTCCGCAAGGTATGCCTTTACCTTGTTGTGGGCCTCGGTCAGCTTGGTCTTGCCGGAGTCGGTCAGGTCGATCTCAACGGCTTCTGCGCCGTTCTCGGTGGTTGCCTTGGCAGAGGCAAAATCTGCACGGTCGAACTGCCACTCCTCGTTCAGAAAGTCGGTCACACTGCACAGACGGCGGTCGCCCAGACGAGCGGCCCAGTAAGCGGCAGTGTTGCCGGTAGCTGTTTTCGGAATGGAAACGGTGATCACATCGCCGGAAACGGCGGCAGACGCGCCGGTCAGACCCTCAAGCTGCATGCGCTGCGAGATGGTCTTCTGCGCTGCTGCCAGATCGGTCTGGAGAGCGGTGCTGTCGTACTCGCTGCCGGTGATCGGCTTGAACGCAAACGTCAGCGCGTTTGCAGCCTTGGTGGTCGCCGAATCATTTACGGCAAAAGCAGTGGTGAACAGCATCATGGCGGCCAGCAGACCGCTGAAAATGCGTTTTGTCAACTTCAAAATACTATCCCCTTTTTGACAGTTGCAGAATGCGGACATTCTGCCTTACCTTATTACCTATATTTTACGTTCCTGACCATAGCTTGTCAAGACGAGTAAGGTTTCAGTTCCGAAACATTTCGCTGTCCGCTGGGGACGGCGTACCCACGCCGAGCGGGCAAGAGGGTAGACACCTGCGGTTTCTACCCTCTTGACTCCTGTTTCCCTTGGAGGGCACGGCGAAAATCGGAGAACTGAGACTCGCCAGGGGGAACGGCTGTACTGCTCAGCTTCCGTAGGGGCGGACCAATGTGTCCGCCCATTTCTCCACCTTCATCGCTCAAGCTGTATTCGTACTGCTACACAGGCGGTTCAATTTCCGCAGGCGCAACATAACAGTGTTGCGCAACTCGTTTGCACGTTGTTGTGCATGGCATCTGCGGATTTCATCCGTTGCAGAATCTATCTTGTAGGGCGGGATGACCCCATCCCGCCGTATGTAAATGGCAGCAAATCGTAAAAAACGGCGGGGTGAGGTCACCCCGTCCTACAATATAACGCGTTAAAGACTTGTGCGGCACTGTCATCCCCCAGGGGACTCTCTCTTACCCTTCGGGCAATTCACCTTGTGCCGCACCCTGCGTAGATTTAACCATATGTGTAGCAGTAAGCTGTCTGTGAAATGCGAAAAGGCGGAGAAAGACACGCTGCGGTAACCCGACTGCCGTTCCCCATTTTGCAGCGGTCGCCGGTCTCTGGTCTGCGCCAGACTAAGAAACAAAAGGAAGTGGGAGTTAAGAGGGTAGAAACCATTGGTGTCTACCCTCTTGCCCCGCCGCGGGGCGCGGCGACATTCCCGCCGTCCGCAGGCGGCGAATCCCAATACGGGGAACAGCCATCCACGCTTTACAATCTGAATACAGCATGTTATACTATAAAATAAGCATAAAAACGACCCTTTTTCAAAGGAGGAAATCACCCATGCTTTGCAAAAACTGCGGCAAGGAGCTGCCGATCGCCGGAAAATTCTGCCCCTTCTGCGGCGCAGCTGTCGAGCAGACCGGTGTCAACGACGAAACAGCTGTATTTACCACCCTGCCGGATGATATGAAGGACCCTGTCGAGACCGGTCCGATTGACACCAGCGCGTTTGACGCGGCTATGCGGGACGAAAAGCAGCAGTTTCCGGTGGACGACACGGCTGCCGATCCGCTGGCAGACACCAATCCCAATATCCCGAATCCGAACATTCCCACGCAGGCTTCCATGCGTCCGATCGACACGCCGCCGGTCCGCCGTACTGCGGGCACGCCCGAGCGCCGCACGACCTACTACAACGGTGAGGCCGATCCGAAGGACCGCGTTTACAAAAAGCCGTCCAAGGGAAAACGCGGCCTGATCATTGCGCTGGTGGTCATCATCGTGGCGGCTTTGATTGGCGGCGGTGTGTGGTATTTTACAAATTCACACAAGACCGACGAAAACCTCATCATGGCCGAAAAGTACATGGACCGCGGCAACTTCGACAAGGCACTCGAGTATTACCAGAAGGCACAGGCGGAAGCCAAGGACCCGGCGGCTCTGGATGCGACCATTCAGCTGATCAAGGACTATCAGTCTGCCGAGGATTATGTGGGCAACGGCCAGTACACCGAGGCCATTGCGGCGCTCAAGCAGCTGCAGAACCGTGTTACCGACCCGGATTCCGCGATGTACAAGGCCATCGAGGATTTGCTCGATAAGGCGCAGTCCGCCCAGTCGGACGATCAGTTCAACTCCGATCTGGACGAGGCACAGAGCTATCTGGACGATAAAAAGTACGATGCCGCCAGCGGCAAGCTGGATTCTCTGGCAAATGATGATTCGCTGACCGATGACCAGAAAAAGCAGGTCAAGGAGCTGCAGAAGCAGCTTTCCGATGCACAGCAGCAGGAAAAGCAGCAGGAAGAGAACAGCCAGAAAAAGGCCGAGCAGCGCGATGCGTTCAGCAAAAAAATGGATGAGCTGGAAAGTGACGATCTGAAAATTTCGTCGGCAGAGAATCAGGAGGATGAGCTGGCCATGACCGCAAGCTCGTTCGAGCAATGGGATAACCTGCTGAGTGAGATGTACGACTACCTTGCGACCGTGCTCAACGCCGATCAGTACGCTTCCGAGGAGGCAAGCTACAAGCAGTGGGTGCAGGAGCGGGATTCCGGTGCGGAAAATGCCGCAAAGGAGACCGAGGATGACACCGCAAAGCAGCTTGCATCCTACAGCTTTAAGCAGAGCTACACCAAAACACACTGCTATAAGCTGCTCGATCTGATGAACTGAACACAGGAATAACAAAAAAGGACGCATCAGGCGTCCTTTTTGTTTGCCGCAAACGAGAAACAAGGGTGCAAAAAAGCGCCGCTTTCTTGCGAAAACGACGCTTTGCGTATCCTTGATTATAAAAAACGAATTGCTTACTCTGCGGTGTACGGCAGAAGAGCAATGTGACGTGCACGCTTGATAGCCTCGGTCAGCTGACGCTGATGAGCAGCGCAGGTACCGGTCATGCGGCGGGGCAGGATCTTGCCGCGCTCGGACATGTACTTCTTCAGCTTGCCGGCATCTTTATAGTCAACGTGTGCAACCTTATCTACGCAGAATGCGCATACCTTGCGACGGCGACGGCCGCGCTGCGGGCGCTCTGCACGCTCCGGACGGGGAGTAAATTCCTTCTTGGTTTCTTCCATGATCACGTAACCTCCTTCAGTTTAGAATGGGACATCGCCGTCGTCATCAGCAAGCTCCTGAAAATCCGAATCTCCTGCAGGGAGATCGAAAGCCGGAGCAACCTGGGACGCGGCAGGCTCGGGCCGCATCTGCGATCCGTTGTCATAGCCGCCAAAACCGCCCTGATTGCCTGCATTGTAGGCATCGCGGGATTTCTTCGTTTCACCGAAGGAAACCTCGTCGCAATTTACTTCAATTGCAGTGCGGTTGTTGCCGTTCTGGTCCTGCCAGCGGCGGGACTGGATACGGCCGACTACGATTGCCATAGAACCCTTCGTGAACCACTGTGCAACGAACTCTGCCTGACGGCCCCATGCGACACAGTCGATGAAGTCGGTCTGGCGTTCGCCGTTCTGATCCTTGCGACCACGGTCGATCGCAAGCGAGAACGAGCACACAGCCATGTTGGACTGGGTATGGCGCAATTCGGGATCGCGGGTCAAACGACCCATCAGAATCGCCTTATTGAGCATTGGTGTTCACCGCCTTAGTCGTCCAGGCAGACGATGATGGAACGCATGATGCCGTCCGTGATCTTGTAGATACGGTCCAGCTCAGCCGGGAAATCGGGCTTGGACTCAAAACGAACCAGCGTGTAAACGCCCTCCGTCTGATCCTCGATCGGGTACGCCAGACGGCGCTTGCCCCAGTCCTCGACCTCTACGTTCGTGCCGTTCGCCTCAACGAGAGACTTGAACTTGTCCACAACAGCGGTAGCCGCTGCCTCTTCCAGCTTGGGGTTAACGATGAAGATAGTCTCGTACTTGCCAGAAATCTTTGCCATATTCTTAGCACCTCCTTTTGGACTTTTGGCCCACATCCTTTGATGTGAGCAAGGATACTATACCATTATAACGGATATACGGAGAATGTCAAGAAAAATTTCAAAAAAATATTGACGAACTTTCAAAAGCATGATATACTGAAAACACTGTGAACGAGAAAAGACTCGTTCCGGCAGCAAATAGCTGCTTGTGTGGCTCAGTTGGTAGAGCAGCGCATTCGTAATGCGCAGGTCGCCGGTTCGAGTCCGGCCACAAGCTCCAAAATGTGTTGATGAAAGATGCAACGCCGAAAACGCCGCACGAAAGTGCGGCGTTTTCGCATATAACGCACTACTTTTAGAATGGAAAAGTTGCAAAGACTCGATTTTTCAAAATTTCAGTTTTGCCCTGCGAGAGGCGACATTTTTAAGATGCGCCCTGCCGAATTTATGGATTGGTGTGGTTCGGACACCAAGGCTTAAAAACAAAGAAAACCAGCAGCCGCTGTATCACCCGCCCCTCTTCTGGCGTGTGAGGCAGCGGCTTTTCCTATCAGATGGGAGTCGGACACATAATCTGAAGTGGGCTCTATAACCTAATTGAAAAGAAAACGTTATACTTGATATGGACTTTTCCTGCTGAGTCGGTTACCATATTAAGTGTTCCGTGCGGCAGGTTCAGCTTTGTCCCGCAAGGATCGATGAAAGGAAAGGCAAAATCAATTATGAAACTGAAAAGAAATTCCCTGACCACGCTTCTGGTGGTCAGCTTCCTCCTCATGGCACTCTCAGGCTGTGGGCAGCAAGCCGAGCCGGATTCAGCGCAGCCGCCGCTGGAAACCGTAACGTACTCCAATCTGACGGACGCGGACTCGCGCAAGCTGCTCACCGAAGCGCTTGCAGATGCCAATGTGGATGAGACCCGAACGAAGCTGCTGCTGGACCGCGTGGATCAGTTCAATGCCAGCGTCAAGAGCGAATGGCTGACAGGCGGGTTTGAGAGCGCCGCTACCACCGAGACCAGATATGACCCCTATGAGATGCAAGATCTGTGGACGGAGAAGAACGGCAGCTTCCCCGGCTATAACTGCCGGATCACAGCCTTCAGTCTGTTCGGTGAGTTCGTCACCGCCGGAATAGATCAGCCGGAAACGCAGGGCGAGGACTCCCTCTTTATGGATCTTGAAACGCTGGCCGCAGATCCCGCCGTTCTCTGCGGAGACAGCACGTCCAAGTTCTGCGCATTATTTGCACCGGTAACTGCCGCAGATACCACGGAGGTGGCGGATCAGGTCAAAGCGCTTCAGGCGGGCTGGTCGGAGCGCGGGATTTCCTTTGAAGACAGCTCTGTCCGTCTGATCTCCGTTGTCCTCCATGACCGATTTTCGGATACGGACAATACGCTGTTCATCGGGCACGTGGGCGTATTACTGCCGGCAGAGGACGGAAGTCTGTACTTCATTGAAAAGGTCGCCTTTCAGGAGCCGTACCGCCTGGTAAAGATTCAGAACAGAACCGAACTGAGCGATTATCTGATGGAAAAATACGATACTGCATGGGGACAGGATACGACACGTTCCTTCATCATGGAAAATGATGAACTTATGGATGGATATCGCCCAAACCCGTTGGACAGCGCGTCATAAGCAGCACATAGGGCAGGAAGCTTGCTTCTTCGGAAACAGACTTCCTGCTTCTTTTTATACCCCCACGTAGCCCCCTGTCGCGCCCTGTGTGGCCGATAAAGCAGACACTGCGGATACGGACACCCCCTGAGAAGAAAGCGCCGTGTAAGTCCGCAAACGCCGAAGTAAAAAAACAAATCACACATGGAGAAAGCCGCCCTGGGCATCTGAGATCATCAGATGCCCAGGGCGGCTTTTTGCGTTTCATCAGAAAGGAGACACGCATTATGGCAAGCGAGATCAGAAATCGCTTCACAGACACAGAAATGCAGATCGCCAGAGAAATGGACCTGCCGGAGCTGCTCTCCCACCTCGGCTATCAGGTCAAGCGCGTGGGACGCTTCCATACTACCGCGGAGATGGACAGCCTGCGGATCAAGGACCGGCGCACCTGGTTCCGCTACTCTCAAGGCATCGGCGGCGATGCGATCACATTCCTGCAGCAGTTCTGCGATAAAACTTTTCCGGAGGCAGTAGAGTACCTGCTGACCTTTCAAGGCAAGGCCAGAGACGCTCCTGTCAAAACAAAACCAGTCACCAAGCAGGACGAGCCGCCAAAAGAGTTTGCATTGCCACCGCGCAATGTAGATGACCGCCGCGTATTCGCTTACCTTCGCAAACGCGGCATCGCCGCACAGGTGATCCGTCAGTTTATGAACAGCGGATTACTGTATGAGGATGCAGTCCATCACAACTGCGTTTTTGTTGGCAGAGATCACACCGGACAAGCCGGATATGCAGGTCTGCGCGGCACCTATGACCGCGACGGGAAAGGGTTTCGTGGAGATGTATCTGGCAGCCGGATTGCCGCTCACCAGCTTCGGCAGGGATAAGAAAGCGTTCCAGGACTACTTGTGCCGGGGCGGAAAACCGGTGTCCTTCCGCTATGAAGGACAAGACTATGCCGTCACGATCTCCAATATTCTTAGAAACTACGCAAATTCTAACCGTAATAAGGAACAGCGGGTATATCAGGAATTGAAAGAATATAACTTCTGGAGAAATCTTTATGGAACTAAAGGAATTGCTCTAGTTGTTTATCTTTTAATAATTGTAAGAGAAATTACCCTTCATGGAACTATTGATATAAAAATATTTTTTTAAATCCATATCCAGATTATGTAGTTCTAATATTAATGACTCTATACGCTGTGACCTTTGTACTATTCGTCAACAAGCAAACGGTTATAATAAAGGCGTTTGACTATGCGAAAAGTTTAATTGAGGTGTGTGAGAGGATATGAGTGCCAATACTTAATTTGAAAAACAGCAGATTTTTCACCTTTAGCGCTTTGAACGCATCTTTTCTGTCAACGCAAGGCAAAACCCTTCCGATTTTCGGAAGGGTTTTTGCTTTATCCGGATATCGGCATCTGCTTCCTATATAATGAGATAGCGGTATGCCAAAACTTATTATTGACATATGCCGAAAATGTGATAGACTATAAGTAATGTTATTGGCATATGCCATAAATGATTCGGAGGAAATGGTTATGAAGATCGCAGTTACCTATGAAAACGGAGAGGTTTTCCAGCATTTTGGCCACACGGAGCAGTTTAAGCTGTACGAGGTATCCGGCGGCAAGCTGCTGCATACACAGGTGGTGGATACGAACGGCAGCGGTCACGGTGCGCTGGCCGGCCTGCTGGCACAGCTCGGTGTGGATACGCTGATCTGCGGCGGCATTGGCGGTGGCGCACAGGCAGCGCTTGCGGAGGCCAATATCCGTCTGATTGGCGGCGTGCAGGGCAATGCCGATGAGGCAGTGCAGGCTTTCCTGAACGGTACGCTGGCGTTTGATCCCAATGTGCACTGCACGCACCATGATCACGGTGAAGGCCATTCCTGCGGCAGCCACGGCTGCGGCGGTCACTGTCACGAATAATTCATGCCGAGACCGAGAAAGTGCCGCAGAATCTGCGGTCTGCCGACGTTCAGCGAGTTTTCCCCGCAGGAAAGTACGACAGAGTGCGTGCAAATGACGCTGGATGAATATGAAGCCATCCGTCTGATGGATCTGGAAAATCTTCAGCAGGAGCAGGCTGCCGCGCAGATGGGCGTGGCCCGCACAACGGTGCAGCTGATCTACAACAATGCCCGCCGCAAGCTGGCGGATTGCCTTGTAAACGGCAAACGGCTGGTGATCGAGGGCGGCGATGTTGCGCTGTGCGAACGTCATGCGCAGTGCCCCGGACGCGGACATTGCTGCCGCAGCGGTTGCCCGAAACATCAAAAATAAGTGCAGAAAACGAAAAAACCGTTGCTTTGGCAACGGTTTTTTCGTTATTCTTCGTGATCGAGCACATAGCGGTACAGCGCGTTTTTCTTTACGCCGGTTTCGGCGGAAACTGCCTTGACCGCGTCCTTCTGGGTCTGGCCCTGTTCCACGCGGCGGCGGACCGCCTCAGCGGCAGAGGCAAGACGTTCGGCCTCGTCCTGCTCGGTCTCCGGCTCGTCCGGCGCACCCTCGAGGATGAGCACGAACTCGCCGCGCGGCGCGTTGGCGTCAAAGTAGGCAACCGCCTCGTCGAGCGTCATGCGGAGCGTCTGCTCATGCAGCTTGGTCAGCTCGCGCGAGAGTGACAGCCGGCGGTCGCCGCCGAAGGCGTCGCGCAAGTCGCGCAGCGTTGCACACAGCTTGTGCGGTGCTTCGTAGAAGATCATCGTGCGTTTTTCGCCCTGCAGAGTGTCCAAGTGCTCTCTGCGGGCCTTTTTGTTGACCGACAGGAAGCCTTCAAAGCACCAGCGTCCGGTCGGCAGACCGGATGCTGCCAGCGCGCAGACCGCCGCACAGCAGCCCGGAATCGGGATAACGGGTACATCGTGCTCGGCGCACAGCGCGACCAGATCCTCACCCGGATCGGAAACCGCAGGCGTGCCCGCATCGGTTACGAGCGCACAGGTTTCACCGGCGAGCAGCTTCTCCAAAACCGCTTCACCGCGTGCGCGGCGATTGTGTTCGTAGTACGAGATCATCGGCTTTTTGGGCAATTCGCAGGCGTTAAGCAGCTTTTGCGTCACGCGGGTGTCCTCTGCCGCGATGAAATCCACCGTGCTGAGCACCTCGCGTGCCCGCGGCGATAAATCACTCAGGTTGCCGATCGGCGTTGCGACTAAGTATAATGTAGACAATTCAATCCCTCCGGAATTTCTTAAATGGAGAATGGATAATTGAGAATGGAAAATGAAGGTGCGGCACATGGTGCCGGATTAAATCATCGCGCATTGCGCGTCTCCGCGCAGCGCGGACGGAACTCGCGCAAGGATAGCGCTGATTCTCCATTTTCAATGCTCAATTCCGTAAATACGGAAATATTCATCACTCTCAACGATCAGCGGCGGCTCAACAACAAGTCCTTCCGCACTGCCGCCTTTTCGGCACTCGACCATGACGACGCTTGGCGCTGTCTGCACGCTCTGGTGCACGAACCGCATTCTTTTCGGCACGAGCCGCACGCGCGAGAGCGCCTCGAGCAGCACCCACAGCCGTTCCGGTCGGAATACGAACGCGGCTTTGCCGCCGGTATGCAGCACGAACGAGGCCGCAACCGCCAGTTCCTCAACCGAACAGGTGGCGTCCTGCCTTGCGGTGCGCTTTTCGGCGGTCGGCGCATTCGCGCCTGCGTTGCGGTCGAAATACGGCGGGTTGCAGATAACGTAATCCATACTGCCGTGCGGCAGCAGCGTACGCATCTGCCGGAGGTCGCCCTGCAGAGCGGTTACGTTTTCCAGCTCGTTTGCTGTGATGGACTGCCGGAACAGGTCGAGCGGGCCGTCCTGTAGTTCCAGTCCGGTAATCTTGAGGTCGGGCCGCCATACGAGCAGCGCCAGAGCGCCTGTGCCGCAGCCGAGGTCGAGCAGTTTGGCATTGCGTCTCGGCTTGGCGAACGCGCTGAGCAGCACGCTGTCCTGTCCGAGCTTAAAAAACCGGTCGTCCTGTAATAATTGCAGTCCGTTAGGGAGTATTTCAGTGCTTTGCGCCATGATTTCTCTCTCCTTAATAACCCTTTTCTACGGCAGCCTGCAGCACCTGCGAAGCCACCGTACCGGCAACCGACGAGCCGCCGCCGCCGTTCTCGACGAGAACGATGAAAGCATACGGCGTGGCCTCGTCGCGCAGGAAGCCGGTGAACCATGCGTTCGGTGACTTATCCGCGCCGACCTCGGCGGTGCCCGACTTGGCACAGATATCCATGCCCGGGAAACGATCCTGACCGTAGGTCTCGATGACGTTGTTGTGCATCATATCCGCGATGGTACCCGCGGTCTTTTCGTCGATCAGCTGCGCCGACTTGTGCGGATAGTAAATGCCGGTCGGCAGGCCGTAATCTGTGGTGGATTTTTCGATCAGACGCGGCACGGCAGCCTTGCCGCCGTTGGCAATCGCGCCCATATACTGGAGCATGTTGATCGGACACAGGGTATCCTGACCCTGACCGACACCCGACCACGCCAGCTGATTGTCATTGCCCGAGAAATCAAACTTGCCGACCGAGGACTGGATGCCGTCCACCTTGATGGACTTGGTCAGTCCTGCCGCATCCGCGTATTTCTGCATGGTTTCGCCGCCGAGTTCGACGGCCAGCTGACCGAACACACCGTTGCACGAGTTGGCGAGCGCTTCCTCGATGTCCTGTTCGCCGTGAGCGTGCGGGCAGGTGACTTCCTCGCCGCCGATGTTGACCGAGCCGGTGCACGTCCACTTGCGCTGGAACAGGTCGGGGATGTTCTCGATAGCGGCGTTGATGGTCACAACCTTGAAGATAGAGCCCGGAATCGAGTTCGCGGACAGCAAGCGGTTGACGTAAACGCCGTCCCACGCGGGATCGTCCGCCGCAATGTCCGGCGGATTGGCCGGATCAAACGTCGGTGTGGACACCATGCACAAAATTTCACCGGTTTTATAGTTATAAACGCCAACCGTTCCGTTCATTCCGTTCAAAGCCTGATAGGCGACATTGTTCAAATAGGCATCAATCGTCAGATACAGGCTGTTGCCGGTGCCGAGCGGAGAATATACGCCGGTGAGCAGATTGTAGCCGGACAGCTTATCCGCGAACGAGGTGAGCGAACCCGCGCCGATGTTGCCGTTTTTGTCGCCTACGGCGTGCAGTGTGGCGCGCCGGACGGTTGCGTCATCGTTGTAGATGCGGTTGCCGTCCTCGTCGAGCGTGGACAGCATATCGCCGTCCCGGTCGAGGATGGTGCCGCCTTTCAGCTGACCGGCGTTGTTATAGAGATGACGGTTGTACGGGTAGGAGGCCCAGTCGCCGCCGTCCACGACAAACCGGAAGCAGAAGAACGCCAGACCCAGACCGAGCAGCGCGGCAAGGATCAGACAGAAAATACTGCGTTTTTCGATTTTCCGCATGGTTACTCCTCCCCTCTAAGCTCGCGGCGGCTGGGCAGACGAACCGCGAACGATGCATTCTGTCGGGTGTCGGTCGCCTTCAAAAAGGCGAGCATACCCCATGCCGACAGCATGGACGAACCGCCGTTGGATACGAACGGCAGCGTAACGCCGGTGAACGGCAGAATATCGACCGCACCGAATACGTTCAGACAGGTCTGGAACACCAGCAGACTGGTGGCCGCGCATGCGGCGATGGTGTAAAAGCTAGAGCGTCCGGCACGGCAGGCGCGGACAGCGAACACGGCCAGCGTAATGATGCACAGGATGGTCAGCACGGCAATGACGAGACCCCATTCCTCACACAGCATACCGAACACGATGTCGGTATCCGCGGCAGGGAGATTCGAGAGCCAGCCCTTGCCTGCGCCTACGCCGATCATGCCGCCGGAGGCGGCTGCGGTCAGCGTATGCGTCTGCTGGAAGCCCTTGTCGTACACGTCCTCCCAGATATGTCCCCAGGAGGCAAATCGTGCGGCAACGTGCGGCTTGATGGTCAGCATGACCATGCCCGCGCCGAAGCAGCCGGCGCACACAAGGCCGATGGTGGCGAAATCGCCCGAACGCAGGTACGCGATGACAAGGAACGTCACGAAGAACACAAGTGCGGTGCCGAAGTCGTTCTGCAGCGCGAGACAGCCGCCGCAGATGGCGGTCAGACCGATGAACATCCACAGGTTGCGCTTGTTGAACAGGCGGTCGAGCGTTGCTGCGCCGGCAAAAATATAGCAGATTTTCGCAATTTCCGAGGTCTGCAGAGACAGGGGACCGAGACGCAGCCATGCCTTCGCGCCGCCCTGCGACGAGCCGATCAGCAGTGTAATAGCCAGCAGTCCGACTGCCGTTGCGCTCATAAACCAGCGCACCTTCTGCGCCCGGGTCAGGTCACGCAGGAAGAAGCCGAGCACGATAAAGATGGCAAGACCCATCAAAATCGCAATCAGCTGCTTGGGCAGCTCGTCCGGCACGGTCGAGCCGGTGACGGCGAGTGACAGCGTACATAGGAAGAACGCTATTGTCTCCATTTCAAAGCCGATGCGGCGGAACAGGCGCATGACGATGAAATACGCCCAGCAGATTACCGTAAAGACAAAAAAGGTGAGCGGAATGGTGGTGGTCGCCTTGTCGCCCTGCGCGATAATGAGCTGCAGACCGGTGAGGATCTGGAACAGCGTCAGCAGTACGAGCGAACCCCACATGCCGGCCGGCTTGCCCTCAATGCGGCGCTCGACCATCTGTGCACGCTTTTCCTCAGCGGTAATGGGCTCCATGATAGCGGGAATGCCCGCAAAGGTGACCGTGTCGCCGTCCTCGACGAGCGCATACTCGTCCACCGGCAGGTCGTTTACCTTGATACCGCCCTTGGAACCGAGGTCGTATATCGTCCAGCTGCCGTCATCCTCGCGGATGAGCGCGGCGTGCTGACGCGATACCGACGGATATTCCAGCTGCACATCGCAGCTGGGGGCGCGTCCGATGATGTTCTCCCAGTGGGTGATGGGCAGGCGCACGCCGTTGCGCAGCACCAGATAGCCCCAGACTTCATCCGGGTGCTTGACCTTCCACAGCGAGCGGATCGCACCGACAAGGATCATCAGCGCCAGCAGCGGGAACACGAAGCGCACAACGGTTGTGTACCACGCCCCGATGAGCGGTTTTTCCGCCAGCAGAGCCGTCAGCCTGTCGAGAAGCTGCTGCAAAGCATCATTCATGTAAAGTTCCTCCTTTCGAGGGATGCTGTTGATTACTTGGATTTACCAATAATACTACCAGTATAGCCTATCTATTATAGCATAGGTTGTCAAGAAATTCGCCGTTTTTCACAAACTTTCACGAATATCTTGATTGACATTGACAGAATGTTGTCACGGTGTTACACTGAATCCATAAACTACATACGCGACAAACGAAGTTTGCAGGAAAAAGCCGCACGGGCAACCGCCCATGGCTTGCCGAAGGAGCAAAACTCTCAGGCGTCCGGATTTCCGGATGAGGACTGTAAATGGATGTGGCTCTGGAGAACGTTCCTCAAGGGGACTGCCGAAGGTGCAACGCGCGCAAAAGGGGTTTGCGTGCCAATCTCTCAGGCAAAAGGACAGAGATGAACCTGTTTTTATAGACGTTAGGATATAAAAATAAGTTCCGCGGAACCACAGCAAATGTTTTCTCACGGTGCAGGATGTACCGTCTGTTTGCTGTCTTTCCGTTTCTTTGGAGCCGTAACCCGATGCTGATTGGGTTCGGCTTTTTGTTTGCCGCAAAACAAAGAAGGGGTATGTAAAATGACAATGGAAGTATTGGCAGACTGGGTAAGCCGAATCAGCAACGTCGTGTGGAACGGCCTGCTGCTGTACCTTCTGGTCGGAACCGGCATCGTGTTTACCATCCGCACGCGCTTCATTCAGGTGCGTAAGTTCGGCGCAGGCTGGAAGCATCTGTTCGGCCATTTCTCGCTCAACGGTGAGAAGGCTGGCAAGGACGGCATGAGTCCGTTCCAGGCGCTGACCACCGCGATTGCGGCGCAGGTCGGCACCGGCAACATCGCAGGCGCGGCTACCGCACTGTATTCCGGCGGCCCGGGCGCGATTTTCTGGATGTGGCTGAGTGCATTCTTCGGCATGTCCACCATCTACGGCGAGGCGGTTCTCGCGCAGAAGTACAAGACCACGGACGACAAGGGCCACGTTACCGGCGGTCCGATCTACTACATCCGCGCACGCTTTACCGGTAAATTCGGCAAGTTCCTTGCCGGCTTCTTCTCGGTTGCGATTATTTTTGCACTGGGCTTTACCGGCAACATGGTACAGGCAAACTCGATCAGCGTCGCGTTCAACACCGCGTTCGGCGCACCGATGATCGTTGTCGGCATCATCTGCGCGATCATTGCAGCGTTCATCTTCCTCGGCGGCGTAGGCCGTATCGCATCCGTTACTGAGAAGGTCGTTCCGATCATGGCGCTGTTCTACATGGCTGGCTGCATTGTTATCCTGTGCATCAATCATGCAGCAATCATTCCGGCATTCAAGTCCATTTTTGTTGCAGCATTTGACCCGCAGGCTATCCTCGGCGGCGCTGCAGGCATCACGGTTCGTCAGGCAATGCGCTACGGCGTTGCACGCGGTCTGTTCTCGAACGAGGCCGGCATGGGCTCTACGCCGCACGCACATGCGCTCGCAAAGGTAAACCGTCCGCAGGATCAGGGCGAAATTGCTATCGTTTCCGTATTTATCGACACCTTTATCGTACTGACGCTGACCGCTATGGTCATCCTGACCTCGGGCATGCTCAATCCGGGTGCACCGGACGGTCTGCAGGGCACCGAGCTGGCACAGGCGGCCTTCAAGGCTTCGCTTGGCTCGGCAGGCATGGCTTTTGTTGCCATCTGCATGCTGTTCTTCGCGTTCTCTACCATCATCGGCTGGTATTTCTTCGGTGAGCAGAACGTAAAGGCAATGTTCGGCCACAAGGCTGTTAAGGTTTACGCCGCTATCGTTGTTATCTGCATCGTGATCGGCTCCGCACTGCATGTTGATCTGGTATGGAACCTGTCCGACCTGTTCAACGGCCTGATGGTATTCCCGAACCTGATCGCGCTGCTGGCGCTGTCCGGTCTGGTTGCCAAGGCGGCCCACGACAAAGACATTATGAAGTAAGCTATGACCTGTCGCGGAACTACACGGTTTGTGCAGGAATCGGCTCTATACAGTATTATTTGATAGAAAATGCACCGCAATTCTGCGGTGCATTTTTTTTGCAGACACCGAAAAAACACTGGTTTTCGCGTTCTCAGTACCGTATAATAGGGGAGTACCGCGGGAACATTTTCATATTCCACCCGTTCAGGATATAAGGCAACACCGCAAAATTTACGCGCAAATCGCTCTTGTTCAATGATGCGGTATTGCCTAAAAAGGAGAATTTCACATGAAAAAACGTACATTTTTGCTTTTTAGCCTGCTGGCGATGCTGGTTCTGACCGCCTGCGGCGGCAAATCAGGCGCGCAGACCTCGACGGATGATGCCACCGACACGAGCGATAACTCGCAGCAGACGACCGCTGAGGAGACCGCACAGCCCATCGGTCAGCACCATGCACAGATCACCATCAAGGACCACGGCACGATCGACATCGAGCTGGACGGCGATGCAGCGCCTATCTCGGTTCAGAATTTTATGGACCTGGCAAACGACGGTTTTTACGACGGACTGACCTTTCACCGCATTATTACCGGCTTTATGATGCAGGGCGGCGACCCGCTGGGAAACGGCACCGGCGGCTCGGAGAACACCATCAAGGGCGAGTTTTCGGATAACGGCGTGGAGAACAAGCTGTCGCACACGCGCGGTGCGGTTTCGATGGCACGCTCAAGCGACCCGGACAGCGCATCCTCGCAGTTCTTCATCGTTCAGCAGGACAGCACCTATCTCGACGGTCAGTACGCCTGCTTCGGCTATGTGACCAAGGGCATGGATGTTGTAGATGAAATCTGTGATAATACGCCGGTCGAGGACGATAACGGTACGGTTAAGACGGAAAATCAGCCGGTTATTGAGAGTATTAAGATTATCGACTGACTGTGCAAAGCGTAAAGAGTTGAGAGCGAAGATTGGAGAGTAAGTTACGGTTTTTCTCTTAACATAATAAAGCACCCCATCTGTCAGACAGTATGACACACTGTCTGACAGATGGGGTGCAGTTCAATCCCGGACTGTGTACAGGACTCGGGATATTTTTTTATTTCGCTGTTAATTATTTCAGATGCCGTTCCGAAGGATTTCATCTTTTCGGTAAACTGGAATTTACCGGGATAACACCACTTTCTCAGTCGGCCAGGATTTTCTGAGTGCCGCATAGGAAACCAGGAAGTTGGCAAGCCAGCCTGCCGGCACGGCAAGCCAGACAAATGCAATACCAAAACGCGGAGCACAGATCAACGCCACGGACAAGCGAATCGCAAGGTTTACCATATTGGCAATGAGAAACGGCCGCATGATTCCGAGTCCGCGAAGAACTCCGTCGGTTGCCATTTTGATACCCATAAAGATAAAGAAGCAACCAAGCCATCTCATATAATCCCCGGACACCTGATAAGCCAAGGCGGTTCCGTCTTTTCCAAGGAACAGCGAGGAAATCTGCGTGTGCAGCGTTTCAATGACAAGGAAGGCAAGAACAGCAAAACATACATCCAGCATCAATGCTGCGCGGTAGCCTTTTTTGATGCGCTGGGTTTTGTTTGCGCCAAGGTTCTGGGAAACATACGGCGAAACCGCATTGCCGATGGACACAAAAATCAGGGAAAAGACATTTTCCACCCGCATCGTCGCCGCGTATCCCGCGAGTGCCTGTGTGCCGAAGGGATTTACCACCGCCTGTACGATCATCATACCGATGGATACGGTAGACTGCTGAAGAACCGATGGAACAGCAATCTGAAGCATCGAACGCAGCTCCTGCCCGTCAAACCAGACAAAGCTGCTCTTATACCGCCGCATCCGGTAAAAGAAAATCAAAAGTGAAAACACAGCCGAAATGCCCTGTGCAATCAGCGTTGCAAGCGCCGCACCGAACACGCCAAGTCCCAGACCGGCTACCATCCAGAGATCCATCACAATATTCAGGATTGATGAAAAGATCAGCAGTCCCAGTGGAATTTTTGATTCACCGATGGACGTGAACATGGTAGAGAGAATGTTATACATGAACAAAAACGGAAAACCCACAAAATAGACCCGCAAGTACAGTACCGCCTTCTCAAGAATATCGGCAGGGGTCTGTAATCCGCTCATCATCGCATGGGAAAAGCAAAAGCCAAAGATGCCAAGGATGATACTCAGAAGTAAAAAGCTGATCAGGGAGGTAGATACAATGGTTTTCATTTTGCCATACTCTCTGGCGCCGAAATAGCGGCTTACGAGCACGCCGGCACCGACACCGGCACCTAGCGCCACACAAATGAAAACATTGGTCAGGGCAGCGCAGGCGCCGACCGCCGCCAGTGCGGAGGAGCCGACAAACTGACCGACGATAATGGAGTCAGCCATATTGTATACCTGCTGAAAAAAGCTGCCGAGAATCATCGGCATGGCAAAAACCGTCAGCGCTTTCAGGGGCGCATCGGTAATCAAATATTCATCTTTTGACATGATCATATTCCTCCACAATTTCCTGCTTTTTATCAGAAAGTACGAGCATAGCAAGTGCGATCGGTACAATGATTAGATCTGTAATCGAAAGCATAAGGACACACCGCTGTACGCAAAGAATGCATCAGCATGAACAAGATAGTTATCGCAATAATGTTCTCGCAGATTGCCCCGGTTGTCAAGACCATACCCGGTAAATTTAAGAAATACGCTTTGCCGGTTTTGACCTTGCGGATAGGACTGCCGTGTACCGGTCGGTACGCGCACGGTGGTGCGGGAGGCCGGCTTTCTATGCAGGAGAGACTCCTGCTCGATTGGCTGTGTCAAGCCGGACAGCACGGCTGTTATCCGATCCGATAATATCTTTTTATAAAATCCAGAAAGTGAATAGCCTGCTCGGACATACGTCGTATGGACGGATACACAATGTACAGCCGGCGCAGGAACGCTGACTGTCCGAGGGGGAACAGCAGCAGCCGTCCCTGCTGTGCATCGGTCTGCACAGTTGCGCGCGACAGAATGGAAATGCCCATGCCCAGTGCGATGCAACGCTTGAGCGCTGCCGCGTCATCCATGACGGCAATGACATTCAGTTCATCAAGCGACAGACCGTGATTCTGGAGGAAATACAGTGTTTCCTGCTTGGTGCCCGAGTTGTCCTCGCGCAGCAGGAACGGTTCGCGCAGGAGCGCTGTCAGCGGGTCCGGCTGGCCTTGATAGGCACGGAAATGCGGTGTGTTCGGCGCTGCAATCACCAGTTCGTCCGAGGCGACCGGCAAAAATTCGCAGTTGGTCTCCGCGGTCTTTGTGCCGACCAGACCGATATCGCAGGTGCCGTCCGCGACCTTGTTTATCACATCCAGACTGTCCGAGCAGCTGGTGCGGAATCGGACAGCCGGTGCTTTCTCGTGGTATGCCGCCAGCAGCTCGGGCAGCAGATACAGCGAGGGCACGGACGATACGCCGATATGCAGCATGGTTTCCTGTTCGTTTGACAGCGCCAGAACGGCCTTGTGCCGCAGATCGAGGATCTCCGCGGCGTACTGATACAGCGTTTGACCGGCCGGTGTCACCGAAAGTGTTTTCGTCGTGCGCTTGAGCAGCTGTGTGTGCAGCTCCTTTTCCAGATTGCAGATGTGCGCGCTGACAGTCGGCTGCGACAGATACAGCTTTTGCGCGGCCAGTGAAAAGCTGCGGTACTTCACCGTGTAGACATAGGCTTCCAGCTGACGAATATCCATGGCGGCTCTCCTTTCTTTTTCTCTATTATAGCCGTATTTATAGATTGTATCAATAGATTCAATCAAATTATCAATAGAATCGATTTCACATTGAAAATACTGCATGGTATACTGAACATGGTATAAAATCCGTTCATTTCACAAAAAGGAGAAAATCATGAAACTGTTTGACAAGACATGGAAGCTGGCGGTGTCCGGTGCGGTGATCGGGCTGCTGGTGATGCTTCTGGCAATTTACGGCAACCCTGCCAACATGGCAATCTGCGTTGCCTGCTTCATCCGCGATACAGCGGGCGCGCTCAAGCTGCATACAGCGGCTCCGGTGCAGTATTTCCGCCCGGAGGTCGTTGGCTTTGTCTGCGGCTCGTTCCTGCTGGCGCTGCTGACCAGGGAGTATAAGTCCACCGCCGGTTCTTCGCCGATGGTGCGTTTTGTTCTGGGCGCTGCGATGATGATCGGCGCCCTCGTGTTCCTCGGCTGTCCGCTCCGCATGGTGCTGCGCATGGCCGCCGGTGACCTGAATGCGTGGGTCGCGCTCATCGGCTTTGCAGGCGGTGTAGCAACCGGTTCGTTCTTCCTCAAGAAAGGCTTTTCGCTCGGCCGTGCGTATGAGGCCAAGCCGGTCGGCGGCGCCGTTCTGCCGGTTCTGCTGGCGGCGCTGCTCGTAATCGGCGTGGCGACCGGCGCTTACGCGGTCAGCACCGAGGGCCCGGGCAGCAAGCATGCGCCGATCATTCTGTCTCTGGTCGTTGCGCTCATCATCGGTGCGCTCGCGCAGAAGAGCCGCATGTGCTTTGCGGGCAGCATCCGCGACATCATTCTGATGAAGAATTTCGACCTGATCAGCATTATCGCGGCTCTGTTTGCCGTTATGGCGGTCTATAATGTCGCGAACGGCAGCTTCCACCTCGGTTTTTCCGGTCAGCCGATCGCGCATTCCCAGCACCTGTGGAACGTTCTTGGCATGTACGTTGTCGGCTTTGCGGCTGTGCTGGCTGGCGGCTGCCCGCTGCGTCAGCTCATTCTGGCAGGCCAGGGCTCGTCTGACAGCGCGGTTACCTTCCTCGGCATGCTGATCGGCGCGGCATTCGCGCATAACTTCGGTCTGGTCGGTGCGGCTGCCAAGGCGGCAACCGAAACCGAGCCTGCAGTCGCAGGCGGCCCGGCGGCAGCCGGCAAAATCGCCGTGATCGTCTGCATTATCGTGCTGTTTGTCATTGCGGGCACCAATCTGCGCCGCAAAAAGACGGCAAAGTAAGTCGGAAAAGGAGAATGTGCAATGGCTGAATATGTTGAAGTAGATGTTCGCGGTCTGTCCTGCCCGGAGCCGGTGCTGCTGACGATGGATGCGATGCAGGCTCACCCGGGTGAGATGATCCGCGTGCTCGGCGACGAGGCGCATACCCGCAAGAATATCGAGAAAATGCTCGAGTATGAGAACAAGTCCGGTCAGACGGCGGTGCGTGCGGACGGCTGCTTCGAGATCGTTTTTCAGGCGTAATGCGAGAGAAAAAGCCGTATCAGGTGCTCACCTTCCACACCACCGATGCCGCCATGGAGATGGAGTCGTTCTGCAAACAGAATGGCATTGCCGGCCGGCTGGTGCCGATCCCGCGCAGACTGTCCGCCGGATGCGGCATCGCGTGGCGCATGGAAGCCGAAGTTTACGCGCAGTATCAGACGGTTATCGCGGACTGCGGGATTGAGATCGAGCAGAGCGAGGCGTTTGAGTTTTAAGTAACCATAAAGCGGCATGACTTCGATGCAAGTCATGCCGCTTTTCTGCTTATTTGTTCTCGGTTTTCTTTATAAAATGACATTGAGGAAATCCTGTGCAGCCCCAGAATTTTTCGCCGACATGCGCGCCGCGTCTGGCCTCCCGCATGACAAGCGGCTTGCCGCACTTCGGACAGCGGTTTTTCTCCGGCAATTCCGGCTTAGCCGGCTCGATAAGTGCAGGCTGCTCGGCGGCAGGCTGGTCCTCCAGCTCCTCCTGCTTGAATTTTTCGATATAGGTGATTGGCTTTTCAATGTGCATCTGCAGATAACGCTCACCCATTTCCTTCAAATCTTTCAAAGAAGAGGCCGATTCCTTGGACGCCTTATTCATCCGTTTTATCGTTTCAATCAACTGGTCTGCCCGAATGACCTGTTCCTTGACCTCTTTCTTCGCATATCGGTCGTTGACAACAGTTTTCGGGTTGGCAAGCACGACTAAGCCCCTAAAAAAGTCCTTAAACAAGTAATTCTTCCATGCAGCAAGGATTTTACCGTCATTTTCGCTCCTTCGTTCCTTGAGCACCTGCAAATGCCGCTGATTCTGCGTAATCGGCGAATAAATTCCCTCTTTATAGTACCGACCGCCGCAGCGAATTGTGCGGATAAAATCGCCCTTGCTGTTGATCTCGATATTGCCGAACAGATTTTTGCACTCCAACACAAAGTTAATCTTTGGAGTCAGTACCAGAAAGTCAATCTGTGCCGAGGCACCGGACACGCTTTCAATATACAAATCGTGCAGCACAACCATATCCATACCGCTGTTTTTCAGCTCAAACAGAATATTATCCTCACCGATAATACCGGCTTTCACCACGGCAATCTCTTTTGCAATTTTTTTCGCGTTTTCTCCGGCTGCCTTTTCCGCCAGCTCCTCCAGCTGCCGCAGATACTCCTTTGCGTTGCTGGATTCTTTCGCAATCACAACCTCCGGTTTTGAAAACAGTCCCATGTTTATCCCTCGTGTTTCTCTTTTTCCTGCGATTTTCGCTTGTATAATTTTAGTATACCATATAGGAGAAACAAGGAAAAGTTCCGTCCTCAAATTTATCCACAGGTTTGTGCATATCTTCGTGGATATTTCCGCAGGCACGCAAAAGCCGCAGACGAAAGTCTGCGGCTTTTCTCTTTGGCGTTTACTTGGCCCTGCCAATCTCCGTTGCCTTTCTCGGCACAATCTGCGCTGTGTATATTTATGATGCAGATTGCAGCGGCAATCACACTCGGGTGTTATTTTCCGTCGTTTGCAATCGCGGTGTCAATATTCTCCTGCAGCTGCTTCATGCTGTTTTCGTTCGTGATGCCGCCGAGTACCGGTTCACCGACGATTTTTCCGTTCCGGTCGATAACATAGGTGGTCGGGAATGACATGATGTTCAGTGCAAACTGGCCTGCCTCGCTGCCGGATGCAAAGGTAATGTTGCGGTAGGATGCCCCCTTGGTCTGCAGAATCTGTTTAGCGGTAGCAATGGCATCCGCATTGTCATCGAGCGTTTCCGTATTGATGCCGATGACCTCACCGCCCTGCGCCTTGACGGTCTGGTTCAGCTTATCCAGATCGCCCAGCTCAGCGACACACGGCTTGCATCCGCTGAACCAGAAATTCACGACCGTAAACGCATTGTCTGCGAACAAGCTGCTGTCCACAGCGTTGCCGTCCAGGTCTTTGCCCTCGAAAGCGGGGAACGCGTCGCTGGCGGGTGTGGTGGTGCCTTCCTCAGGCGGAAGTTCCTGCAGCTGGTCCTCCAGCTTGCGGACCTTGGCGGCATCGTCGGTCAGCGTCTTGTAGTCCTCGTCCGAGAGCTGGTCCTTGACGTTTTTAATCGCAAGATCGAGCACATCAGCGTAGTTGGTGCTCTGGGTGCTCTGCGACAGATTGTCCTTGTCGAGCGAATTCAGAGCCGTTGTCCACAGTTCCTGGTGCTGGTCGAGGATGGCGTTTTCCTCCGCTATCAGCTCGGAGACGGTTTTTGCCGGTTTGCCGCAGGCGGATGCGCCGAGCAGCAGGCTTACGGACAGGGCAAATGCGATCAGTCGATTCTTTTTCATTAGATAGTTTCTCCTTTGTCAGTCGTTTGGGTTTTATCGCCCAGACCGTAGCGGTAGCAGATAGCATCGGTCGGGCAGGCTTTCATGCACATGCCGCAGCGGATGCACTCGGCATGATTGGGGTTTTGGGTGATGTCCACATCCATTTTGCAGGCTTTGGCACACGCACCGCAGGATACGCACTTATGCGTATCCACCTGCATCTGAAACAGTGAAACGCGGTTCAGCAGGGCGTAAAAGGCGCCGAGCGGGCACAGCCACTTGCAGAACGGACGGTAAAACAGCACGCTGCACACGATAACGGTCAGCAGAACGGCTGCTTTCCAGGTAAACAGTGCGCCGAGCGCGGCACGGATGCCGGAGTTGACTGCCGCCAGCGGCAGCGCGCCCTCGAGCACCCCCTGCGGACACAGGTACTTGCAGAAGAACGGGTCGCCCATGCCGAGCTCGTTCGTGATGAGGACGGGCAGCAGCACCACCATGATCAGCAGCACCGCATATTTCACATAGCGGAGCGGCTTCAGCCTTTTGGTGGACAGCTTGGGCGAGGGGATTTTGTGCAGCAGCTCCTGAAACCAGCCGAACGGGCACAGAAAGCCGCAGATAAACCGTCCAAGCAGCACGCCGAGCAGGATTAAGATACCGGTGATGTAATACGAAAACCGGAACTTCGACGAGCCGACGACTGCCTGAAAGGCGCCGATCGGGCACGCGCCCGCCGCGCCGGGACAGGAATAGCAGTTCAGGCCGGGCACGCAGACCGCCTTGCCGCCGCCCTGATATAATTTGCCCTGCAAAAAATTCGGCAGGTGGATATTGGTCAGCAGAGCCGCTGCTGCCTGTATCCAGCCGCGAAAGCGGGCTAAAACCGGAATATTTCTCTTATCCAATCCCAACACACTCCATACACAGGCGGATCGCCTTTGATAATACCGTATCGGCTTCGCCTCTCCACAGGCCGAACCCGATCATTGCAATGCCGACTGCCAGCAGGAAGAGCTGGGTGGCGGTTCTGTGCTTCAGCATTGTTATGCCCCTTTCGAAGTTATTGACACCAGTATACCGCACGGGAGATAAAATCTGTGTTAAGGTGCTTAAGGCAACACCGCACAATTAAAGCTGCGGCGCTTTGCGGAAATTTTGTGTCCTGACTTTGTTGCGATTTCACAGTAATACACTAAGTATTACTGCAAAACCGCGCCTCGTCAGTACACAAAATTTGCTCGCAAATCGCTCTTGTTCAATTATGCGGTATTGCCTTAAAAAACAAAAATTTTTTGCAACAGATTTCGTTAACACAAATTTTATTCCTGTCTGGTATAATAAAGGTATGAAAATGCAAAGGAGGAAAGCTCATGCGGCTTTTGGTGATAGAGGACGAGCGTGATCTGTGCGAAGATATTGCGAAAAAACTGCGCCTGTCCGGTTATGAGGCGGACACCTGCGTTGACGGGGAGGCGGCGCTCGAGCTGCTGGCGGTGGAGCGCTACGATCTGGTGCTGCTCGACCTTAACCTGCCCAAGGTGGACGGTATGACCGTTCTGCGAACCCTGCGGGAGCACGATCAGGAAACCGGCGTGCTCATCCTGTCGGCGCGAAGCGAAATTTCCGACAAGGTGGACGGACTGGATGCCGGTGCAAACGATTATCTGTCCAAGCCGTTCCATCTGGAGGAACTGGAAGCGCGTGTGCGCAGCCTGACGCGCCGCCGATTTGTGCAGCAGGATGTATGCCTGCGGTGCGGCGGTCTGACGTTTGATACCCGTAGCCGCACGGCCACGGCGGACGGACAGACGCTTTCGCTCACGCGCAAGGAGAGCGGCATTCTGGAATATCTGCTGCTCAACCGCGGCAGACCCATCAGCCAGGAGGAGCTCATCGAGCACGTTTGGGACAGCAGCGTGGACAGCTTCAGCAATTCCATCCGCGTACACATCTCCATGCTGCGGAAAAAGCTGCGCGCGGCACTGGGATACGACCCGATCCGCAATAAGATCGGACAGGGCTACGAGATCGGAGCGGGCGAATGAGCAAACGAATCTCTGTGCAGTGGCGCATCACGATATTGACTGCGCTGCTCATCGCGGCGGCGTGCGTGAGCCTGAATCTGCTGCTGTTTTACTCCGGCTCGGATAGCATGGATGCGCTGAACGGCTTTGTGGTGGAGTACAAAACGGGAAACCAGCAGGAAATGACCATTGAGATACCCCAAGAGAATATGCAGGCGTTCTTCAGCGGCTTTTCTCAGCAGGTGAGTGCAGAAAAGGTGCGTTTCGAGCGCATGGGCTGGTGCATCACCGCGCTGGTGACACTGCTGAGCGCCGTTATCGCGTATTTCGTCAGCGGACGGGCGCTCAAGCCGCTGGGCGATTTTGCGCGGCAGACCGGGCAGATCAACGAGGAAAGCCTGACCGACACCCGCCTGTCCGAGGACACGACCGCCGAGTTCCGGCAGCTGAGCCGGTCGGTCAACGCCATGCTCGACCGTCTGGCGCAGTCATTTGACACGCAGCGGCAGTTCACCGGCAATGCGGCGCACGAGCTTCGCACGCCGCTGGCGCTCATACAGACACGGCTCGAGCTCTTTGCGGCGGAGCATTCACAGATGGATGCCGAAACAGCCGCGCTGCTGCGCTTTGAGCAGGAACAGCTCGAGCGGCTGAGCGCCCTTGTACGCACGCTGCTGGAAATGAGCGACCTGCAATCCGTGCCGCGCACGGACTGCATCGACCTTGCGCCGATGGCCGAGGAAGTGCTGGTCGATCTGACACCGCTGGCGCAGAAAAACGGCATCACACTCACGCAGACAGGCGAAAATGTGCAGCTCACCGGCAGCGATGTGCTGCTGTATCGGGTGCTGTTCAACCTGACCGAGAACGCCATCAAGTACAACCGCACGGGCGGTTCGGTGGAAGTGTCTGTCGAGCGGGAAGGCGGTCAGGCGGCCATCCGTGTGCGGGATACCGGTCCGGGCATTGCCGAGGAGTACCGGGACAGCATCTTTCAGCCGTTTTTCCGCGTGGATAAGTCGCGCAGCCGCGCAATGGGCGGCGTGGGACTGGGACTGGCGCTCGTGCAGGAGATTGTCCGGCTGCATGGCGGCACAGTGCGCGTTGAACAGAGCGCAGATACGGGAACAACAATTCTGGTAACACTGCCGGTTGGAAAAGCGGCTTGACGCGCAAATTGAGGGCATATATACGCGCTGTCTTAACAGCATGCACGGTTTACACCCGCTCTGAAATCCAGTATAATTTAGACAGTACAACGGACAGGAGAGCACATTACAGTATTCGGAGGTGCGCGCCATGCCAAAATCGAAATGGAATCTGAACACGATCTACATATCCGAGCGGCTGCAGGAGAGCCTGCGGCCAATCTCGCGCTGTGCCATGACGACCGTGGTTGCACCCATGGGATACGGCAAAACGACGGCGGTGGAGTGGTATCTCGCGGAACGTGCCGGAGCCGAAGCGCCGTACATTGTGCGCGTCAGTGTGTACTCGAGCAATCTTGCGATTTTCTGGAAAAGTGTGCAGGACGCCTTTGCGCGTGCAGGCTTTGCCTTCCTGCGGGAATACGACTGTCCGACCGACGGAGCGAGCGGCGGACTGCTGATCGACGATCTGTGTCATGCGCTGACCGGTGAGAAGTCCTGCTATATTTTTATTGACGATTTTCACCTGCTGACCGACAAACGCGCACCCGGATTCCTGTGTGCGCTGGCCGGACGGCTGCCGCCCAATGTTCATCTGATTTTAGCCAGCCGTGACCTGTTTCTGCCGGCGGCAGAGCTTGTCCGGCTGGGCGGAAAGGTGTACCAGATCGGCACGGCGCAGCTTCGGCTTAACCATACCGAGCTGGCGGTCTATACCAAGCGGTGCGGAACCGCGCTTTCCGATGAGCAGATAGATACGCTGCTGTATTACAGCGAGGGCTGGTTTTCGGCGGTTTATCTGAATCTGCGGATGTTTTCCGAGCACGGTGTGCTGCCGGATCCGAATTCGGATATTTCATCCATCTTTACGGCTGCGATGATTGATCCGCTGCCCGAAAAACAGCGGGAATTCCTTGCGGTGATGGGACTTGCCGACGAATTTACAGTCGAAATGGCGCAGTTCGTCATGGCAGACGCGCACGCCGAGGACCTGCTTGCCGCGCTGACCGGGCAGAATGCGTTTGTCAAGCGTCTGCCGGACGGCGCGACCTACCGGTTTCACCACATGATGAAGGAATGTGCGCTGCACACCTTCCTGTCCATGCCGAAGGAGCGGCAGACCGTCTACCGCGGGCGGCTCGGCATCTGGTATGAGGATCACCGGCTGTATCTGCATGCCATGACCGAGTACCGGCAAAACGGCGATTACGATGCGATGCTGCGCACGCTGCAGAAGGATGCAGGCATTCTGCTTTCCTCGCTGCACCCGAAGGTAGTGCTGGCAGCACTGGACGAATGCCCGGCGGCTGTGCTCAAAAGTCATCCGCTGGCGATTCTGGTGCTGATGCGGAGTATGTTCAACTGGCGCAATATCCCGAAAATGCTGGAGCTGAAGGAGCTGCTGCTGACGGCGATATCCGAAAATACAGCGCTTTCCGAACAGGAAAAAGGCGATTTGCGGGGAGAATGCGACCTGATCATGAGCTTCCTCTGCTATAACGATATCAGCGCCATGAGCCGCCTGCACCGGAGTGCCAGTGCGCAGATGTCGCGGAAGGCGATCAGTATCCAGTCCGGCGGCGGCTGGACCTTCGGCTCGCCGTCCGTGCTGATGATGTTTTACCGCGCACCGGGCGAGCTGCAGAGCGAGCTTGCCGAGATGGATGAGTGCATGCCGCACTATTATAAAATCACCGGCAATCACGGTCAGGGTGCCGAGACCATCATGCGTGCCGAGGCGGCGTTCCTGCAGGGACGCTTAACGGATGCACATATCGAACTCGAAAGCGCATGCGCCCGGATTCAGGACAACGGGCAGGCCAATATGGCGCTGTGCTGTGATTTTCTGGCGTGGCGGCTGTCGCTGTTTGCGGAGATGAAGTATCACTGCACGCTTGCCGAGCGGCACGCGGAGCTGCTGCGGCAGCACAATGCTTCCTGGCTGAACCTATGGAACGCGATTGCGGCGTATTATTACGCTTTGCTTGGCAAAACCGACAAGATTCCGGAGGTTTTCCGCGCGCACAGGCTTTCAACCGTGCATACACTTGCACCGGGCAAGCCGATGATCGAGATGATCGAAAATCAGGTCGGTCTGGCACAGGGCGACTACGCCCGTGTTGTCGGCCGGAGCGAAAGACTGCTTGCTGTGTGCGAAGGCATGCACTATGCACTGGTCGCGATGCATATCCGAATCCAGACGGCAGCGGCGTATGAAATGCTGGGTAAGCATGCGGAGGCACAGGCGCAGCTCGATCAGGCACTGACCGACGCGGAACCGGATGGCTTTGTCATTCCGTTTGCGGAGAATTATCGCTATCTCAAGCCATTGCTGGCAGAGCGGCTGCAAACCGGATCGGTTGCGCAGATCATCGAACTGGGAGAAGCCGCAGAGCGGCGAAAGGCCGGATTTGACCGTCCGGAAGCCCTGTCTGCGCTGACCGAGCGGGAATATGAGATTGTCCGGCTGATGGCACAGCGGCTGAACAACCGCGAGATCGCGGAAAAGCTGTATCTGTCCGAGGGCAGTATCCGGCAGTATGTGAATCAAATTTACACCAAACTGCAGATAGCAGGAGAGCCGCGCGCAAAGCGCAAGCTGCTGCTCGACCTGCTTGCGGATAAAAACTAACAACTTGTGAATGGTTTTTTTGAAAGGTTCACCGTATCCTATAGGTACGGTGAACCTTTTATTTTGTGTAAGCGAGAGGAGGTACGCATTTGGACCGGAAATACATTCAGTCGGTCAAGCCGCTGACCGACCACGTTCTGCAGGTCGATTTTATCTCCGGCAGCCGCCTGCTGCTGGATATGAAGCCCTATCTGGATAAATTCCGATTCCGGTCACTTTCCGACCCGCAGGTGTGGAACAGCGCGGTGACAAACGGCATTTTTGTCCGCTTTGGCGATGTGGAGATGAGCCATAACGAGCTGTTTTCCATGGCCGAGCAGGAACACTGACACAGAAAAGGAGGAAAATGGTATGAGTAAAAAGCAGATGATACGACGGCGAAGTTTGTGCGGCCTGCTGGCGGTGGCGATGTGTATAGGGGTGCTGCCCCCAACAGCCGGGGCAGCCGTGACGGCAGAAAACGACTGGGAGATCTTTGATGCCTCGGACACCTACAATCTGCCGAGCACACAGGAGCAGATTTTGCAGGAGATGATCCAGAATCCCAAATTTGCGGAGAAGTGGGCGGCTATTGCGAACGATATTCTGCCTGCACAGTTTTATGCGGATGACGATGTAGGCAGAAAATACTTTGATTACAAGGACTTTACAGCGGACAGCTACAGCGCAGACAATCTGGAATACACCGACAAGGGTCTGCGTGATGCAGTAATTAAGGCGGTTGACAATTCCGGTCTTCGGGATGGCTCCGGAGTCATCGACAAGCTGCCGGAAGGGGAATTTCCCGTATTTTATGCCTCCACTTATGAAACCCAGGGATATTCCTCTCAGTCTGGCCAGTACAACGGCTACCACGGCACCGGCTACGGCTACTATGTGCAGGCGTTCTACGACTTCGAAATTCAAGGCATTGCGGACCGGTTTGAGACGCCCTCCATCGCGGCGGACGACACAACAAAGTCGCTCGAGCAGAAGGGCTACCAGTTTAATCTGGGCGGCAGCTCGGACAGCTACAAGGTGACGGCGGAAAACCGCAACGACTTCGAAAACACGGTCGAGAAGAGCTATACCTATGAAAAGAGCACTACGACCTCGACCACGGTCTCCAATACCTATTCGCAGAACTGGACCGAGGAGACCACGGTAGGCGTCGAATTCAGCGTGCCCGTTCTGGCTGCGCTTTCGCCCACCGCCAAGGTCGAGCAGAGCTTTTCCTACTCCTATGGCATGGAAAAGACCTACGAGAGCAGCAAGGAGGAGTCCTACGCGCAGTCCATTACGGATACCATCTCCGTACCGCTGCCGGCGCATACGGGTCTCGATATCAATGTCGATGTGACCGACCTGCAAACGACCATTCCTTATACCGGTGCAGTGCGCATCAAGTATAAGACCATGCTGATTTATGTCACCGGCTGCTATCTGGATGGCAAAAGCCAGGGACATAAATGGTACAGCTACAAGGGCGACGGCCGCAAGAGCGGCGTGTATACCTTCGGCCGGAACGGCCTCAGCGCGATCGAGGATCTGGATGCCCGCATCCAGAACCGGACTGTCTCCGGCTACGACCCCGACGGTCTGGATATGAACAGCCTGTATCAGGGCGCATTCAAGACGGCAGCCGATCAGCTGTGCTCCGGTCAGCCGGTTGCACCGTACTTCGGTTCGTTCCACTACACCTCCAAGAACACCGTCATCACCCCGCAGAAGGTGTACCCGATCTATGCGCTCGATCGTCTGGTGCCTGATACTGAACAGGTTTCTCTGTACGAGCAGCAAAGCCTGCGTCTGGACAGCATCAAGGTCGAGGCGAAAAACGAACACGACGTGGACTGGTACGGCTTCAATCCCCGCCTGAGCGGCGAATGGACGGTTGTGGACGAAGGTCTGAACGACGCTTCGGAGTACGCCGAGGTCACGACAAACCGCAATGGCTACCCCGTCCTCAATGCGCTCAAGCCGAATGACGGAGCACAGCTGTTCCTGCGCTATCAGCCGAAGAATACGATCGAAACAACGGATGATTTCAACAGCGAGCGGATTGAACTGACCATCCTGCCCGTTGTGCTTTCCTCGGTTACGGTAGAGGGCAGCTTTGAGCCGTTCTACTTCAACGACGGCAGCAACACCGCCGATGTTTCCGCACTGACTGTGACCGCTCTGGACGAGGACGGCAATGATTTTGATGTAACCGGCAAGGTCAAGTGGTATGCAGAAGCAAACGATGACATTACGGTTGACGAAACCACGGGCAGCATCGAGTTTACCGCGCCGGGAACCTATCAGATTTATGCCGTAGTGAACGGCACGGAATCCAACCGTGTACCGCTGCAGGTTCTGCCCGAACGACAGCTCGATACGCTGACCGTGAACGGCACGATTCCCAATCTCATCTATAATGATGATACGGCGAACACCTTTGACCTGAGCACGCTCGATGTGGAGGCCAAGGATCAGTATGGCGAGGACATGACGCTTGACGATGGCCTGTTCGAGTGGCGGCTTGCCACGGACAAGGGCTATGCCGAAATCAGCGGCAGCGTAATCACCGGTCTTGTAGTCGGCATGGATACGGTTACCCTGTATTATCCGGTCGGACAGGACGAGCAGGGCGAAACGGTCTATCGGACGGCACAGCCGCTGCCCGTACAGGTGACGGCAAAGCCGTATCTGAATGAGCTGTATTATAATGACGGCGCTCCCGCCGCAGTAGAGGGCGCAGAGTATGATCTGTCCCGCATTCCGCTGCTGGCGCGCGATCAGCACGGCAATCCCTGTGGAATTCCGTCGGACATCGAGTGGACGCTGGCAGACACCAATCAGACCAATGCCACGATTGAAAACGGAAAACTGCTCGTTGCGGTTGGCAGTGTCCCGGATGCTTCCTATGCGGATGTGATTCTGGAAGCCTCCTCTGCCTCTGCCGGCAAGACTGCAAAGAATGTCGTTGTTAAGGTCGAGCAGCAGCCGACCCTCAAGACAATCCGCGCCGACATGAAGGACGGTTTTGTCCTGCGGCTGGATGAAAATGCGGTTCTTACAGATCAGTTTACCGCTGCCGGCTACGATCAGTATGGCAGAGAAATGACCGGCGGCAGCTTTGAATGGGTTACTTCCAAGCCGGATGTGGTTTCGCTCGAAAACGGAACACTCAAGGCACTGAAAGAAGATTCTACCGAGATCTATGTCCGTTCCGGCGACATCGAGAGTAACCACATTACGCTGACGGTCAATGCCCCGAGACGGCTGACTGCAATCACCGCAGACGGAATTCCGTCGTCCGTTCGGAAAAACACTACGCTGGATCTGTCTGCAGCTAAGGTAACGACGCTCGATCAGTTCGGCAAGGCCTTTACTCCGGAAGAGCTGGCGGCCTATCCGGCTTCTGTACGATGGACGCTGGAAAAGAATGATACGCACGCCGTTATCAGCGGAAATACACTCAGCTTTGGTGACCAGGATGGTACGATGACCCTGATCTGCGCCGCAGTCAACGCAGACACCAATGTGATCGTGGAAAAGAAGATCAGCATCCGCATCACAGACTCCACCTCCGGCGGCGGCTCGTCCGGCGGCGGTGGCGGCGGCGGTGGAGGAGGAGGCGGCGGCTTCTCCGCACCCAGCGTAGATGATGTAAAGCACGGCACTGTCACCGTATCTCCCAAATCTGCCTCCAAGGGCGACACTGTGACCATCACGGCAACCCCCGACAAGGGCTACGTCCTCGAAAGCCTGACCGTGCTGGACAAGGACGGCAAGGCACTCACGCTGACCGACAAGGGCGGCGGCAAGTACACCTTCGTCATGCCGGCGGGCAAGGTCACGGTGAAGGCGGTCTTTATGGACGACAACACCATGCTCAACTTCTTCACCGACGTTCACGCGGAGGATTACTACTATGACGCAGTCCTATGGGCAGCGCAGAAGGGCATTACCGGAGGTATGAGCGACACGCTGTTTGCACCGGAGGACGGCTGCACCAGAGCGCAGATCGTAACCTTCCTGTGGCGTGCGGCAGGTTCGCCTGAACCGAAGGCGCTGAGCAGCTTCGCGGATATTCCGGCAGATGCATACTACGCCAAGGCAGTTGCGTGGGCGGTTGAAAATGGCATTACCGAGGGCACGAGCGATACAACGTTTGCACCCGGAACCATCTGCACGAGAGCACAAGGCGCAGCGCTCCTGTACCGTGCGGCAGGCAGTCCGGCGGTCAGCGGCAGCGCGGCTTTCACCGATGTACCTGCCGATGCATACTATGCCGATGCGGCAGCATGGGCAGAGCAGAAGGGCATCACCGACGGCATCGGAAACGGTCTGTTCGGTCCGCATAACAACTGCACGAGAGCACAGATCGTCACGTTCCTGTACAGAATGTACGGCAGCAAATAAGCAAATCAACCGATGGAAAGCGGCGGCAGGGGAATACCCCTGCCGCTGTCTGTTTACCGATCCTTTGCGCCATCTCACGCTTTGGAGCGAGCTGCATTCCCGGACAAACCGCTGCAATAAGAGCGGGGAAATTGGGGGGGAAAAATGTCATATTTTCGGTAAAACTGCGGAAATGTGTCATAATTTCTTCTTTTTTTGTCAAACCCTGTTGACAAAACGTGATAGATGCGCTATAGTGTGGATAAAAGAAGATGATGCAGTCGCTTTGACCGCATCTCAAACGATAATAGCAAACCCACCGAAAGGTGGCGACGCAAAGCTATAGGGCCTTACCCCTCATCGAGAGGGCTGGCAGCCAGTTACCGAAAGGAGATCGCCGGATATGAAGCGGCTTTTTCGTGTTGTATGCGCAGTTTTTGCAGCAGCTGCCCTCTCGATGGGCGTTACCGCAGCAGCAGTAAATGATGTTGTGGATATGAGTAATTCCACCCACGGTTATGTTACCGTAAACTACTCCTCGAGTGCAAGACTCAAGGTTGGTATTCAGTACAACGGCGGCAAGACCGTATTCTATGATTGCCCGAGCGGCAAGGATGCTTCCTTCTCTCTCGATAAGGGCAACGGCAAGTACACCGTAACGCTGTACCGCAACGTTTCCGGTACGTCCTATCAGCAGGTTGAGTCCAAGTCCATGAACGTAACCGTTAAGGACAGCTACGCTCCGTATCTGGTCTCCACTTCCGAGGTTCAGTTCTCCAAGGACGACACGGTATCCGCTAAGGCTGCGGAACTCTGCAGAAACGCCAAGACCGACGAGGCCAAGGTTATCGCCATCTACAACTACATGGCAAGCCGTTATACTTATGATAACAAGCTGGCGAATGAGATCACCAGCGGCAAGATCACCAAGTACATCCCGGATACCGCCGCTACCCTGAAGGGCACCACCGGTATCTGCTACGATTTTTCCTCGCTGTTTGCAGCAATGTGCCGCAGCCAGGGCATCCCGTGTGCACTGACCAAGGGCTACGCTGGCTCCAGCTACCACGCTTGGAACAAGGTAAACCTGAACGGCAAGTGGTATCAGATCGACCTGACCTACGCGGTTACCCGCAGCGTAAAGAACGCAAAAACCTTGCATGACTGTGTATCTCCGCTGACCTACACCAACACCAGCGATGCACTTGCAGTAGCTGCGGCTTAACACGTTTCCGTTTTACTTTGTATGCAAATGGTCCTGATTGAACACGATTGTGTCCGATCAGCGGCGATTTATTGCATAAAAAAACGATTCCGGATTGAAATCCTTCTTCGTTTTTACAGTATTTGTTTGTTATTCGCGGGCATTTATGGTATACTGAAGAAGAGGATCCGGAGGATTTCTGTCCTGCGCAGGCAAAGGACTGGGTATGCAGTCCGGCGTGTCTGCCGACAGAAAAGATCGTAAAATTCTGTGCATGACTTCCGTAAAGGGATACAGGTACAGACAAAGGCACAGCCGGTGAAAACCGGTGTCGCAAAGCCAGATGGGCCTAAACGGAGGATTTTTCCTCTCCGCATGGCAGCCGGTTGCCGAAGGTACTTTGTTACCCCCTTGCAGAGCTATGCGCGCTGTAAAGGGGGTATTTTATTTGGAGGTTGAAACTGCATTGCATTCTGAGACTATCGTAAACCCAAACACACATGATCTGTGCGGCTCGTTGAGGAGCAAGTTGTACAGACAAAGGCACCATCGGTGAAAGCCGGTCTCGCAAAGCCAGGGGCCTAAACGGAAAGTCTCTTTCCGCATGGCAGCCGGTTGCCAGAAATACATTTGCAATCCCTCTCGATCAGCATGCACGCTGACCAAGGAGGTATTCCTATGTTAAAAAAGAATATGCGTAAACGTCTGCTCGCAGGAGCACTTGCGACTATCATGGCGCTGACCATGTGCCCGACCTGGGCGCTGGCCGTCGATGAAGGCATCACCCTTCCGGCACCGGAAGGCCAGACGCCGGTTGTTGACAGTACTCCCACAGGAGACACCATTCAAAAAACTCCCGATGTTGGAACCCAAGGACAGCCTGAGCCTCAGGATACTGAACAGGCAGGACAGCTTGAGAATCAGGATTCTGCACAGGCACCATCCGGCGGTACGGACATCGAGGAGACTGGCAATAATAGCAGTTCCAATGAAAATGATTCTCAGAATAATGATGCAGTAAGCAATTCTCCGGCGAATGAAATTGCACCGACGAGCGGTAACAGCGATAACGCAGTTGATGTTTATGCCAATAAGGTTCAGACCATCGAGGCTGAATATTGGATTACCAACCGTCGGGCAGACGGTGACGATGGCAACTCGATGACCATCAACGAAGCTCTTGTCGGCAATGGCAAGGCTGTTACCGCCCTCGCACCCGCTGAGCGCGAAGCAACTGCAGACGCGGACTACAACACCGTTTTCTGGCAGGCTCGTGTACATGCCAGCAACAAAAAGCAGACTGAACAGGGTGGCGATGACAAGACCGCTAAGGGTACCGAAATCACCAATATTCGCTACAACGACGGTCAGCTTGAGTATCAGGCAAAGGATTCGTCTGAGTGGACTGCATTTGCTGAGGGCTCTCAGCTTGTATTCTACTATCTGATTCGCACTGAGTATTCTCAGATGGTTCAGATTGACGTGTCCGACTGGACTGTTAATGCTGAACCAGACTGGAAACGGTATCCTGCACGCCGCAGCGTAACTTATCAGGTTATCGTTAAGGATGGTCCCGATGCCAATACGGTTCTTAGCAGTAAGAAGTTCTGGTACAATTCGGCCGTTAATGTTTCTGCGGTACGTGTTCGTCAGACGGAGACTGCGGATTACACGATTGATAGTGTAGTACTTGACCCGAAGGGTCTCGGTACCGTCAAGAATGTCAATGGTGAATATCAGTTTGGTCTTAAGCTTTCCGAGACCTGGCGTAATGCTACTGTTAACATTTATGTTTCCGCAACTTCTCATAATTTGACTTATGATGCGAACGGCGGTAAGCTTGCTGACGGCAGCTACAGCAAGGGTAAGGTTTACCCCAAGATTGAGCTGACGCTTCCGACTAATGCAGAAATTACTCGTGAAGGCTATACGTTCGACGGTTGGTACGATGAAAACAATAAGCTGTACCAGAATGGCGATCTGATGCCGAACAAGGATCTGAAACTGACGGCTCATTGGACTAAGAACACTCCGGAACCGGAACCCGAAAAATATAAGGCAATGTACTTCATCCTCCTGCCGACACTCAGCACCCCGACGAGCAGTGCTGACCAGGGCGAGAAGCAGTACCTGCCGAGCAGTATCAGCGACGGCGGTGTAAAGGATCTGAATGATAAAACTGGCTATCCTGGTCATATAACCAAGGCAGCTAAGAATCTAGTTCCTGATGTAGGTAACATTATTGATATCTTTGACGATGAAGGTAATGTACGCGCAGGATTTGAGGACGGCTATGGCGCTACCTATCTGGAAGTTCCGAAGAATCTCGGCTTCTTCAATCCGGAGAACTGGACTAACGATGGCTATAACCTGTCTAAGACCGATACCGATGCCGATCTGGTGAAGAAGCTGTTGGGTGACAAATTTAACTTGAATAGCGCTAAGAATGTTAAAATTGTATGGTACACTATCAAGAATCAGAATGACGGTATCCATGTTGATGGCTTCCTGAAGGATGTTGATATTGAAGTTATCTATCACTCGAATTTCGATGCTAACACCGATGAGACGTTCTCGGCTGCTACTAAGACTGGTAAAACCTATACGGCAGTGGACTATGCACAGACTAAGCTTAAAGAGAAGCCCGGCTATGAGTTCGTTGGCTGGTACATGGAACCGGCGGGCACAACTGCGTATACCACGCGCACTCTGATGAGCAGCCTGCATCTGTACGCACGGTGGAATCCGAAGTCGTACAATGTAATCTACCAGTACGAAGACGGCAAGACCACGTATGCAGAGGAGTCTCACAATGTTGATTCTCCTGTAACCGTACGCACTGTCAATGATGAGTATCCTGCAAAGGTAGGCTACACCTTCACTGGTTGGACGCTTAAGACGGCGGATGTAGAGATTACTGACGGCAAGTTCATCATGCCTGCAAAGGATGTTGTATTTACGCCTAACTACCGCATTAATTCGTACACTGTAACTTGGAAGAACTCTGATGACGCTGTAAATGCTCTCGATACTCAGACGGTTGACTACAACAACAAGCCGACCAAGGACCCGAGAGATCAGGCAAGCAAGGCTTCTGACGCTCAGTACACTTACGAGTTCAAGGGTTGGAAGCTGAAAGACGATAAGACCGATACAATCGTTGAGCCGAAGAACCGCGCCGTTACTGAGAACGTAACTTACGTTGCAGTATTTGAGCCGGTTACCCGCCAGTACACCGTAACCTATTACGTTGACGGCGAGAAGCAGGGTAACGAGGAGACTTATAACTACGGCACTCTGGTAAAGATTCGCGGCAACGCTGTCAAGGAGGGCCATACGTTCTCTGGTTGGAAGATTGGCACCGAAGATGCAAAGAATTTTGAAATCAAGAGCAACGTTATCATCCAAGGCTTCTTTACTCAGAATACGCACCATTACACCATCAACAAGCACTTCTACAACGAGAAGGACGTTGAGGTTAAGGTAGAGAACGGTAAGGCCAAGACCGGCAATGAGAATGCGCTGGTTACTGAGCTTTACAAGAACGATGCAGTAAACCAGACCGTTGACGGCAAGACCTACGTTTACGTTCCGGGTCTGACCAAGGTTACCGATAACCTTGAAAAGCTGACCAAGGACGTTACCATCGATCTGTACTACTACCTTGACGTCAAGGGCGGTGAGAAGCCGGACGAGACCGGCAACGGCACCCCGGACGCGTGGGAGTACCGTCTTGCATTCAAGGTTGTAAACGGCGAGTGGAACAAGGGCGGCAGCGCTGACATCGTTGTTTACGTTCCGTTTAAGGACTATAAAACCGGCAAAACGCTCGAGTACGTTGTGGTTCCGATCACCTCTATCCCGGAAGTAGGCGACAAGCCGAACTCCGGCTACCGTGCTGGTTCCTGGGATACGACCCCTGTCGGTAATGCAAAGGTTGAGAAGGACACCGTCTTCACCTACACCTACGCGAAACGCTCTTCCGGCGGCGGCGGTGGCGGCGGCAGCCGCAAGCCCACCGTTACCATTCCGGATGATGTACCGACCGGTCTGAACGGCGATGACCACTATGCTTACATTGTAGGCTATCCGGACAGCACCGTTCGTCCGCAGAACGGCATTACCCGTGCTGAGGTGGCAACCATCTTCTTCCGTCTGCTGACCGACGAGACCCGCAATGCAAACTCTACGAAGTCCAACAGCTACTCCGACGTAGCAGCCGGCGCATGGTACAACCACGCTGTTTCTACGCTGAGCGCTATGGGCATCGTAAAGGGCGACAGCAACGGCAAGTTCAACCCGAATGCGCCGATCACCCGTGCGGAGTTCGCTGCAATCGCAGCTCGTTTTGACGACAAGGCCAACACGACTGCTGTTGACTTCAGCGACATTGCATCCCACTGGGCAAAGAACGAGATCAGCGCCGCAGCCAACAACGGCTGGATCAACGGTTATACCGACGGCACCTTCCGTCCGAATAACAAGATCACCCGTGCTGAGGCGATGACGCTCGTAAACCGCGTTCTCAAGCGTCTCCCGGAGACCGCAGAGGACCTGCACAATGACATGATCAAGTGGAGCGACAACTCCGATACTTCCGCATGGTATTACCTGGCCGTACAGGAGGCTACGAACAGCCACTATTACGACCTCAAGGAAAACAAGCACGAGA
>SKED01000322.1_pt1 | contig 57213 bp, 49 predicted proteins | sample 4826651 | NCBI WGS metagenome assembly SKED01 (sample SAMN11008818, study PRJNA524170) | human gut metagenome | biome: Human fecal sample; material: Feces; isolation source: fecal sample from pouch patient p19 | host: Homo sapiens | place: Israel: Tel-Aviv | collected 2016-06-28 | reverse complement strand
CCTTGTCTGCATCATCGCCCCGGACAGCACCGAGGGAATGTCCACCCTGACCAAGAACCGCGCCTGCCTTGAAAAAATGTACGCCAAAGGCAAACAGGACGCCGAAGCGCTGGTGCGGTGGATGCAAAACGCCAAACAAGATGAATCGGTGGGCACCTAGAGATGAAACCCGTTCACTTCCCTTGACAATATCCGCCCCGGACATTATACATATGATATGTACATACAGACAAAGGAGCCTGGAGCGGTATCGCTCTGGGCTTTTTGCATTTTGTTGTTCTGCTAAGGTTTCAACACGCGTTCCTGTCTTTTCGATCGTAAAACTTGAAGCACACTTTAAGTCAAGTTCATTTTCTGTGACAGACAAAAAAGGGACGTTCCACGGAACGTCCCTTTGATCGCCTGTGCTTACCGGAACACTGCCACGACATAGGCGGTGCCGTTGTAGTCGATGAAGGCCGCGCCCAATTCGCTGTGACCGGCCGCGTCATCCAGCAGCTCTGCCGCCGCGCTGTCGGCCTGCGGCGCATACAGCTGGGCCGTCATGGCCGTGCTATCATCCAGCAGGAGCGCCACCGTTACATCGTCCGGGACACCATAGCACCCGGACCAGTATAGGAAGTGGTTCAGATCATCCGTATAGCCCATGTTGCCGTCCGCATCCAGCGCCACGGTGTACACCAGATCCAGGCCGCTGACCCGCAGGCTGTCCGGTGCCTGTACAAACCATTCTGCCACCGCTTTGGCCGTGTTATCCAGCTCCTGTGTATGGGCAACGCCCAGCTGCTGCGCCAGCTCAGCGGCTTTTTCAGCGTCCGTGCCGGTGTTCACGCTCCCCAGCCCGCTGCAGGCCGTAAGCACACCAAGCGCCAGCACCCCAGCCAGCAGGCAGACAAGCAGATTTTTCCAGTGTTTCATCTTGATCAGCTCCTGTCACGCTGCATCCGTCCCCGCCGCCCCAGACCGGCAGGGCCTTTTTGTTCATGATATCATGCTTCCGGGCAAAAAACAAGGCCGCTGCCTGCAAACGGCAGCGGCCTTGTCCGGTTTTTACTTTGCGTACTCGACAGCGCGGCTCTCGCGGATGACGTTGACCTTGATCTGGCCGGGGTAATCCAGCGTATCTTCGATCTTCTTGGCGATGGAGCGTGCCAGCAGGATGACCTGATCGTCGCTGATGACGTCGGGCTTGACCATGATGCGCACTTCGCGGCCTGCCTGCACGGCAAAGGCCTGCTCCACGCCCTCAAAGCTGGAAGAGATCTCCTCCAGATTTTCCAGACGCTTGACGTAGCTTTCCACATTCTCGCGGCGGGCACCCGGGCGGGCGGCGCTGATGGCGTCGGCAGCCTGGATGATGAAGGCCAGCGGGGTCTTGGGCTCCACGTCGCCGTGGTGGGCCTCAATGGCGTGGATGATCTGGGTGTTTTCCTTGTACTTGCGGCAAATGTCCACGCCGATCTGGACGTGGCTGCCCTCGATCTCGTGATCCAGTGCCTTGCCGATGTCATGCAGCAGACCGGCACGGCGTGCCATGGTCACGTTCACACCCATTTCGCCTGCCAGCAGGCCGGCCACCCAGGCCACTTCCATGCTGTGGTTCAGGGCGTTCTGGCCAAAGCTGGTACGGTACTTCAACCGGCCGATCAGCTTGATCAGGTCCGGGTGCAGGCCGTGGATGCCCAGCTCCATCACCGCACGCTCGCCTTCGCGCTTCATCTGCAGCTCCAGCTCGTGGCGGCACTTTTCCACCGTTTCCTCAATGCGGGCGGGGTGGATGCGGCCGTCGCCGATCAGGCGTTCCAGGGTCATGCGGGCCACCTCGCGGCGGGTCTGGTCGAAGGAGGACAGGGTAATGGCCTCCGGGGTATCGTCGATGATCAGGTCCACACCGGTGGCGGTTTCCAGCGCACGGATGTTGCGGCCCTCGCGGCCGATGATGCGGCCCTTCATCTCGTCACTGGGCAGCGGCACCACGCTCACGGTGGTCTCGCTGCAGTGGTCGGCGGCGCAGCGGCTCACGGCCTGACCGATCAGGTTGCGGGCGATGTTGTCGCAGTTCTCCTTCAGGTCGGTCTCATAGGCGGCAATGCGCACGGCCTTTTCGTGGGTGAGCTCCTCATCCACCTTGTGCAGCAGCACCTCGCGGGCGTCCTCCTGGCTCAGGCCGGCCAGCGTTTCCAGACGCTCCATCTCCTTGGCGCGCAGGGCGTCGATCTCGGCCAGACGGGCGTCGGCCTCGGCGGTACGCTTCTTCAGGTCCTCTTCCTTGCGCTCCAGGGCTTCGGTCTTGCGGTCCAGGGCATTTTCCTTCTGGTCAATGCGGTTTTCCTGACGGCTGATCTCAGCACGGCGCTGTTTGATCTCCTTGTCGGCCTCTGCCTTCTGGGCATCGACCTCGGCCTTCAGCTTGAAGGCCTCGTCCTTGGCTTCCAGAACCGCTTCCTTGCGCTTCTGGTCTGCGGTCTTGATCGCTTCGTTCACCAGGCGGGTCGCCTCGGCTTCGGCGCTGCCGATCTGTGCTTCGGCGGTCTTTTTCCGGTTGTTATAACCAACAAAATAGCCCGCAGCTGCACCGACAACACCCACGATCAGGGCCACGATCACTTCGATCGCGGTCATCGTGTTCACTCTCCTTTGTTCTGATTTTTCATTCAGGTTCAAACAAGCAGGAGACGCTGTGCGGCAGGCTGTGGGCAACGATCTATAAGGGAGCCTTCCATGCAAAAAGTGACAACAAAAATCACACGCGCAGGCAGACCCTGCACGGGCATTGCGGCTTTTTTCTATCCGGTTCTGGCTTATATAAAACAGGCGCGCTTCGCCTGTGGAGAAACTCCGGTCATGGGGACGACCTGCACACAGCGTCTTTTATTCCATACTACTAATTATATTACGAAACATTTGCACGCTTGTCAAGGGAAAACCGGATCCCGTCGCATATTTTTTGTGCACATGGCCGATTTTATGCCGCAAAAACCCCGGTGCATCTGCATACACCGGGGCTCATTCTGCATCATTATTCCAGATACATCCTCCGCAGGCGCATCCGCCGGGCGGGAGTCAGGCCGTACTCCCGGGCCAGATACTCCTCCGCGCTGCCGCACGCTTCCCGGATGACCTGCAGCACATAGGGTGCCGCACCCGGATCCACGCCCGCCTGTGTGCAGAACCGCATCCGCTTGGACGGGTCGGCGGCGATCTCTTCCGCGTGGCCCGCCAGAAGGGCGTCGATCTCGGCCTTGCGGCAGACATTCGTCTGCACAAAGTCCGCGCAGATCGTCTCGTCGGACGCACCCAGCGCCAGCAGGATCAGCATGGCGGCCACGCCGGTGCGGTCCTTGCCGGCAGAGCAGTGGAACAGGATGGGCGTCTCGCCGGCTTCCAGCGCCCGGAACAGCTCCTTGAAGGCCTTGTTGCCGAACAGCATCTGTCGGTACATCCGGTACAGGATGTTCTCGCCCTCCCGGGCGGTGTGCATCATGCGCTCGATGTCACCGGGGGCAAAGCTGATCTCATGGCCGTCGTCGCCGCACAGGGCACAGATCTGCACCAGCCGGGCACCGTCCGGCACATAGTCCGGCTCGGCCTGGGCCTCGGCAGTGCTGCGCAGGTCCAGAATCAGCCGCAAGCCCAGCGCATCCAGCCGGGCACGGTCCGCCGGGTCGGTGAGCCGCGCGGTGCACACGCCGCGCCAGATCTGGCCCCAGCGCACGGTCTTGCCCTCATCGGCCGGATAGCCGCCCAGCTCCCGGAAGTTGGTCGCACCCGCAAAGGGCAGCTGGGTGCCAGGGGCCGGGTGCACCGGAGCGGCAGGCTTTGCCGCCGTGCTGGACAGCACCGGGAAGTTGTAGAAGGGCTTGGCCGGACGGCCCCGGCGCGGCGGCAGCGAGGCGGCCCCGCCCAGCACCTCCATCAGGTAGCTGCGCAGCAGGTCGATGTAGGCCGAGGTATAGTCCCGGCGCTGTACCAGCGACACGCACAGCGGGGGTAGGTCCTCCAGCAGCACGTCCCGCACCCGGTCCAGCTCCCGCCGGGCACCGGGCTCGTAGCGGGTCAGGCAGGTGCACAGCTGCTCCTGCACCAGATAATAGGCCTGGTAAAAGCTGGGGCCGATCTCGGCGTTGGGCGCAAACCCGGCCCGGGCACAGGCCGACCACAGCGGACTGAACAGGTCCTGCCGCAGGCTGGGCAGCAGCACCCGCTGCCCTCGCAGGTCGGCCAGCGGGATGCTCTCCCGGTCCCAGAAGGGGTGACCGCGGGGCACCAGCAGGCAGGCAGGGTCGGCCCGCAGGGTGGTGCGGGCCAGTACCGGGGCCGCACAGCCCAGGTCGATGACCAGACCGGCGTCCAGCTCGCCCTGCTCCACGGCATCGGCCACAGCGTCGTTGTCCAGCAGGCGGAACCGCATCTCCACATGAGGGTACTGCTGGCGGAACTTGTCCAGCTGCGTTTCCAGCCCAGGCAGGTAGTCCGGCACCAGCGCCACGCTGATGCCGATGTGCACCGGCTGGGCCGACTGGATCTCGGCCCGCAGGGCGGCCTGCATCTGCTGGAACTGCTCCACCACCGGGGTGGCATGGCGCTGCAGGCTCATGCCGCGGTCGGTGAGGGTGAGCTTGTGGTGGGCACTGAGGAACAGCGGCCCGCAAAGTTCCGCTTCCAGCGCAGAGATGCTCTGCCGCAGCGCCTGCCGCGACAAAAACAGCCGCTGTGCGGCCCGGGTATAATTCATTTCTTCGCACAATACCAGAAAGTAGTGCAGCTGGCGGATGTCCATGGTTTCCTCCTGCGGATGTTTGTCATAAATAAAGAATACCGCCTTTTCCGGCAATTGTAAAGCCGGTGGACCTTCTTCCCGGTCACATTTTTTGCTGCGCTCTGCATTCCGCCGTATCACGCCGTCACATGGACCGCATTTTCCCGGACGGCATCAATGGTTTCCATCAGTTCCCCGCCCATTTTGCCGTCAAACAGGCGGGTGAACAGGATGGGCTGGTCGAAAGGCGGTTTCATCAGGACGGCTTTGCTTTCCACATAGCCGTTCTGCTCGATGTAATGGATGACCTTCTGCACGAAAGCGATCTGCTTTGCATTCAGCGATTCATCGTTGATGAACTTGGAGAATGCCTGCATCGCGGCCTCGTGGTCAAGTTTTGCTACCTTGCGCACCAGCAGACCAAACGGGGTATCCCTGAACTCCCGGGCATAATCTTCTTTGCTGCCCAGCTCGCTGGTGAAAATGTGTTCCAGCTCAATGTAATCGCCCTGCGAGAGCGGGATGTTCTGGGTCAGCTTGTGGATGGCCAATGTATCGTTGCGGTGCTCCATGATGTAGCGGTTGACCCGCTCCCGGTGCTCCCCAAAGTCATAACCGGAGTCCAGCGCCTTGCCCTCGGTCTGTTCCAACACCGGGTCGGCAAGGGCGGTGTAGATTGGCTTTTGCCCTTCCACACCGTCCACCAGAAACTTGACCAGCTCCCGCAGCTCCTGCCGCATTTCCTCAAAGCGGAGCAAGTCGTGGGAAGTCAGGAATTCGTCCGTCTGCACTTCCCGGATGAGCGGCAGCTTGGCCTGCACCTGCGGGATGGTGGCTTTCTGCTCCAACAGGGCGGCAGTGCTTTTCAGCTGCCGCTGCGCCCGCGTCAGCCCGGGCAGACCTTCCAGCTCACAGAGCACCAGACCGTACACAAAATTATCAAACCGCTTGGCCGCTTCATCCTTGTCGTCCAGCGAGATAAGCGGTGCGACCTCCCGCATTAAGGTGCCCTTGTCCGTTTCGGACAGAGCGGCGAAGGCTTCCGGTTTCTGGTACCGATAGCCGTTCAACGTGGCTTCTGCTGTGCCAGAATACTTCTTATCGTCCAAAAAATCTTGTTTTAGATTATCAAACCGGACTGCACTTTTCTGAATCTTCTTCATTTTTGTACCTCTGACCTCTATAATTTTTGAAAAAATCACAGGTACAAGCCCCAAAAGCCCATATAAAACAAAAAAGACGACAAACCGTTTATCTCAACGATTTATCGTCCTTTTGGTGCGCTCGAGGGAACTCGAATCCCTGGCCCTCTGATTAAAAGAGCCCACCGGGCAGAACACTCTGATTTTGAAACTTTCGAGTTTTCGTTATTTTTGCGCAAAGCATCGTGATTTTCTGTGTAATTTCTGCGCCCTTTGTCGTATTTTGCAAGTCAGAGTACACATTGCATCCCTTGAAAACGTGCAAAAACAGTGCAGAAACCGTGCACTTACTCTGGGACAAATAAAAAATGATGATTTTTGATCCATGACTTGGTGGCGATTTGAGTGACCACAAAGGTATATTTGATATATAGGAAGAAGAATGCCCACTCGTCTGAGGAGCTCTCAGGGGAGTGGGCAGTTCTGTATAATGGCATTTTGTATATGTCACTTGCCACTTTTAGCATGGAGGTTGCCAGTTTTTGAGATGAAGTTGACTCTTTTAGCATAAAGGTTGCCATTTGGGGAAAGAAGTTTCTGCTTTTTTATATGGCAAGTTTCCGCACTTTCCGCATTACTTTCCACACTTTCCGTACCCCATGAGATATGAACACCTGCTAAACTTTTTCAGAGATTGCTATTTTTTAAGGCATAGTTGCTAAATCTTGCCCAAAGGATGCTACATCTTAGTCCAAGGTCGCTAAACATAGCGCACAGAAAATCCCGCAATAATATAATATAATTAAACTTATGATAATTCGGATTATATTATTTCTTGTAAACTGCATCTTCCTGAATCAGAATCAGGTTGGAATTCTCCGCTGCCATTTCCGCCAGTCGATCTGTAAAGCCGCTCTTAGAGAACAGTCCGTACACAATTTCATAGCCCTTAAAGGCCACTGTAAGTTCTTTGGACTGCCCCTTTTCTTGCAAGGCAGAGTAGACCGCCACATCCACAGGTTTCGCATGGTACTTGCACTCGCCAAGGAACAGCCGTTTGTGCTGATTGTCCACCGCAGCAACGTCGATTTCTGTGTCTCCCTCGTTGTCGTTGCGCCAGTAAGAGCCAATGCGTGAGGGTGCAAAGTCGATTTGTCCCTTGCGGCACAGCTCCGCAAAGATATTCCGGCAGATGCTCTCATAAGCGAAAGCCACAAATTTTTGCTTGAAGTCTTTGCCCATCTCATCCAGCACGATCTGCTGATTATCCAGTTCTAGCTCTCCCTTGAACGGGTACACATAGCGAAACCAGAAGCGAATAAAGTTGTCCGAAACATAGTACAGCCCCTTTCGGGAACGTTCCGGGTTCTTTTCTGTGATGGGAACATTCTTGGTGACAAAGCCAAGGTCAATCAGTGTTTTCAGGTACGGCGTAATGGCCGAAGTGTCCTGCGCCATCGTCATGCCGATTTTGCTCAGCTTGTGGTTGCCGTCCGAAATCGCTTTTAGCACGGAGAAATAGTTGATGGGCGTCTGCACTTCCTCGTTGAGCAGGAAATCAGGTTCTTCATACAAAAAGCCATTTTTCGACAGTACCACACGCCGAATCTGCTCCACCAGCGGCTCGTCCGTCTGGAAAAACTCCATATATTTCGGTACACCGCCTGTAATGGCATACTGCTCCACCGCCTGCTCAAACGACAGGTTTTGCGCCGCATACACGTCCATGAATTGCAGCGGCATCAGCCGAATCTGCGCCGTTCTGCGGCCATAGAGCGGGCTGTCGTAGGCTAGAGCGTGCTTTTTCATCATGCTGATCAGGGAACCGCAGAGGATCAGCATCACGTTATGGTCTTTCAGCACTTCATCCCATGCGTTTTGCAAGATAGATGGGAAATCTGGGTTCGTCTTGACCAGATACGGAAACTCGTCAATGACAAGCACCTTTTTTTCATCCGAGTGGTCGTCTGCTACCACCTGAAATAAATCAAGCCAGTCAGTAAATGTGACCTTGCTGAGCATGGGGTTCTTCGTGGTACGGGAAAGCACTCCGGCAAACCGCTTCACGCTCTGGGCTTCACTTTCTGTGGTTGCCAAAAAGTAGAACGCGCGTTTATCTTTGATAAACTCTTTGATCAGCGTCGTTTTTCCAACACGCCGCCTGCCGTAAATCACCACAAAGCCGCTGCCGTGCTCTAGCTCCGCATTCAGCGTTGCCAGTTCGGATGTTCTGCCGATGAAGTCCATACCGTTCACCTCTTGCTTAATATAATTTGAATTATGATAATTTCAATTATATTATATCCGTTCGACGCAAGACCGTCAATAGGACGAAACATCGAATTTTCAATATCGAATTCATACAATGTAGAAAACTCCGGGCTTCCCCCTTTTGCAGATTGAACCGATCCCGAAGAAACGGTATAATAACAGTATAACAAATTATTGTTTGTCGAGCTCATTTTCTCGACACGCAGGAGGAACATACATGGTAACCGGAGAACTGAAAAGCAAAATTGACAGCCTGTGGGAAATTTTCTGGACGGGCGGCCTGACGAATCCCTTGGATGTGATCGAGCAGATGACCTATCTGATGTTCATTCACGACCTCGATGAAAGCGACAACACCCACGCCAAAGAAGCCGCTATGCTGGGTCTGCCCTACAAGAGCATCTTTGCGGGCGAGGTACAGGTCGGGGAGCGCACTGTGGACGGTACACAGCTCAAATGGAGCGTTTTCCACGATTTCCCGGCAGGCAAAATGTACTCCACCATGCAGGAGATGGTGTTCCCCTTCATCAAGAATCTGCACGGCGACAAGGACAGTGCCTACGCCAAGTACATGGGTGATGCCATTTTCAAAGTGCCCACGCCGCTGATGCTGGATAAAATCGTGACTGCCATGGACGGAATGTATGAGCAGGCGGCGCAGCTTTCCAACACTGACATTCGCGGCGACATCTACGAATACCTGCTTTCCAAGCTGGCAACGGCGGGTGTCAACGGTCAGTTCCGCACCCCACGCCACATCATCCGCATGATGGTTGACCTGATGCAGCCCCGCGCTGATGATGTGATTTGCGACCCGGCCTGCGGCACGGCTGGCTTCCTTGTGGCCGCTGGCGAATATCTGCGTGAAAATCGCAAGCAGGAAGTGTTCTTTGACCGCAAAAACAAAGACCACTACATGAACCACATGTTCCACGGCTTCGATATGGACCGCACCATGCTGCGCATCGGTGCTATGAACATGATGCTCCACGGCGTGGACAACCCGTTCATCGAGTACCGCGACAGCCTGAGCGACCAGAACCCCGACAAGGACAAATACAGCCTGATTCTGGCAAATCCCCCATTCAAGGGCAGTCTGGACTACGACATTGTTTCCACCGACCTGCTCAAGCTCTGCAAAACCAAAAAGACCGAGCTGCTGTTCCTCGCCCTGTTCCTGCGGATGCTGAAGGTCGGCGGACGCTGTGCCTGCATCGTCCCGGATGGCGTTCTGTTCGGCTCTTCCACTGCACACAAGGCGATTCGCAAGGAGATCATCGAGAACAACCGTCTGGAAGCTGTGATTTCCATGCCCTCCGGCGTGTTCAAGCCCTATGCGGGCGTTTCTACTGCCATCCTGATTTTCACCAAGACCGGCCACGGTGGCACCGATAACGTCTGGTTCTACGATATGAAGGCCGACGGCTTCTCGCTGGACGATAAGCGCAGCCCGACCACGGAAAACGACATCCCCGATATTATCGCCCGGTTCCACAACCGGGAGGCTGAAGCCACCCGTGAGCGCACGGAACAGAGCTTCTTTGTGCCGAAAGACGAGATTGCGGGCAACGACTATGATTTGTCCATCAACAAGTATAAAAAGACCGAGTATGTGCCGGTGGAGTATCCTTCCACACAGGAAATTATGGCACAGCTGCGTGATTTGCAGAAGAAGATTGACGCAGAGATGGACGCTTTGGAAGAACTTTTGAAATGAAACAATTCTAATTTGTGGGAGAGACAGATGGCTAAGCTATTAGAGATAACAGGTAAGGCTATTTCAGGCGAGTGGGGTCAAGATGACGATACTGGTACAGGTATTCCTGTGCTCAGAACTACGAATTTCACCAATGAAGGCTTTGTAAACTATAAAAATGTCGTAACTCGTTCGATTTCAAAGAAAAACATTGCGGAAAAGTACTTGAGACATGGTGATGTTATCATTGAGAAATCAGGCGGAAGTGATAAGCAGCCTGTCGGTCGTGTGATTTTCTTCGAGGGTGAAGAAAATAAATACCTCTTTAACAATTTCACCGGATTGCTTCGCGTTCAAAACCCAGAAGAATGGTTGCCTAAGTATGTTTTCTATGCCCTTTATACGTATTATCGCAATGGTGGAACGAGAGCATTTGAAAACAGGACAACTGGGCTTCATAATTTACAAGTAGACAACTATGTAAAAAGTGTCGATATTCCAAAACTTTCCTATCGAAAGCAACAGCACATTTGCGAAACCCTCGACCATGTGCGCGATGCCGTTGCATATCGGGAGCGGCAGCTCACCAAGCTGGACGAGCTTATCAAAGCTCGATTTGTGGAGATGTTTGAAAATAACACCTATCCAAAGGTAAAGGTTAGTACGGTGTGCGATTTCATAACTAAAGGGACAACGCCTCCGAATGACCTCATTAGTGAGGAATATTCAAGTGATAAAGTTCCGTATTTGAAAGTTTATAACTTGAGCTTCAATGGTGAGTTGCTTTTTGATACAGCGCCTCAATATATTTCCGAAAATATTCATAATGGAATGTTAGCTCGCTCTAAAGTCTACCCCAATGATGTTCTGATGAATATTGTAGGGCCGCCACTTGGTAAATTTTCACTTGTCACAGATGAATTCCCGGAGTGGAATATAAATCAAGCTATCGCAATTTTTCGAGCGAAAGAAAAAATAAATCCTAAATATCTGTTGTCCGCTCTTATGCAACCGGAAGTATTAAACCCGTTTTTAAGACAAGCGGTTGGAATTCGACAGCTGAATCTTAGTCTGTCACAATGTCGGGACTTAGAAATTTTTCTACCGCCACTTTCCCTCCAAAACCAGTTTGCCGATTTTGTAGCCGAGGTAGACAAATCAAAAGTTGAAGTGCAGAAAGCCCTTGACCAGACACAATTACTCTTTGACAGCCTGATGCAACAGTATTTTGGCTGATAATAAGCAACAACAGGCACTTTGCCGGAGCAGGATGTTGGTACACCAGAAAAGGAGTGCGCCAATATGGAAGACAAAATCGTGAAGATCATCAACGAGATGGCAGAGTACCTGAATGTTGCGCAGATGAAAAAGCTGCAAGAGGTGCTGTTGCAGACGTTTTCTGAATCCGAAGCGCAGAAAGAGCAGATTTCCAACGAGGAATATCTGAAGCTGTTTCTTGATGCCAAGAAAATCGAGGGCTGCTCTGAGCGCACCATCCAGTATTACCGCGTTACCGTGGAGCGGCTGCTGCAAACCGTGGACACGCCCCTGCGCAAGATGACCACCGAAGAGATCCGGCGTTATCTGGTGGAATATCAGAAGATCAACAACTGCGGCAAAGTGACCATCGACAATGTGCGCCGGAATATTTCTAGCTTTTTCTCATGGCTGGAAGAAGAGGACTACATCCTCAAAAGCCCCATGCGCCGCATCCATAAAATCAAGACCAAACAGCCCGTGAAGGAAACCATCTCGGACGAAGCTATTGAACGCCTGCGGGATAACTGCAAGTGTGCGCGCGACCTTGCTATGATTGATTTGTTGTATTCCACTGGCATTCGTGTGGGAGAATTAGTCAACCTGAACATTTCAGAAATCGACTTTGAAGCCCGCGAATGTGTAGTGTTCGGCAAAGGCGACAAGGAGCGCCGGGTTTATTTTGATGCCAAGGCAAAGCTGCATTTACAGGACTATCTGCGCTCCCGCACCGATGCAAACCCGGCGCTGTTCGTGACGCTGGATGCCCCGTTTGACCGTTTGAAAATCAGCGGCGTGGAGATCCGTCTGCGGGAGTTGGGCCGGGAGTTGAATCTGGACAAGATCCACCCGCATAAATTCCGCCGCACCATGGCTACCCGCGCCATCGACAAGGGAATGCCCATTGAGCAGGTGCAGAAAATCCTCGGTCATTCGCAGATCGGCACCACCATGCAGTATGCGATAGTGAATCAGAACAACGTCAAGACCTCTCACCAGAAGTTTATTGCCTAAAAAGGCAACTTCTAATTTGTGGGAGAGAGCAATGAAGAAAAGGCTTGGAGATTATATTCAGGAATACTCTGTAAAAAACAAATCAGGCGAGGATATTCCTGTTTATAGTATAACGAACTCGCAGGGATTTTGCAGAGACTATTTTAGTAAAGAAGTTGCAAGTAAGGATAAAACCTCTTATAAAATCGTGCCGAGAGGGTGTTTTGCATATAATCCGTCGAGAATCAATGTCGGATCAGTTGATTGGCAACGAGACGAGGAACGTGTCATTGTAAGCCCACTTTATAATGTCTTTTCGGTCTCTCCTGAAATCGACCAGCAATATTTATATTACTATCTTAAAAGTAGCGCAACATTGTACAGAATAAAAGAGGTTGCTACTGGCAGCGTCAGAGACAACCTCAGACTCTCGATGCTTTATGATTTCATGATTGAACTGCCAAGTTTAGATGTCCAACGCCAAATAGTGTCAAATTTAGACTTATTGGCGTCTATAATTCGGCAGCGCAATCAGCAGCTCACCAAGCTGGACGAGCTTATCAAAGCTCGATTTGTCGAAATGTTTGGGGACCCATATACCAACAGCAAGGACTATCCACTGAAAAAAGGAGAATCTTTTTTCAAATTGTCTAATGGCAAGGCTGTGCCAGAAAGCAAACGATTGAACGGCGGCATTCCGGCATACGGTGGAAATGGTATATCTTGGTACACTGATGAAAGCCTTTTTGATGCTGATACCATCGTTGTTGGGCGGGTTGGGTTCCAAAGTGGTAATGTCCATTTAGTAAAAGGGCCACTCTGGGTTACAGATAACGCTATGTACATGAGTTCCTGCGATTTTAGCCAGTATAATTTGACTTTCTTGATTGAGTTAATGGCGCATGTCGATTTTACGAAATTTCAAGATGCCGGTGATTTGAAAAAGATAACCCAAAAGCCGTTTATGCAATTTGAATATCTCTGTCCCCCTCTTTCCCTCCAAAACCAGTTTTCTGCCTTTGTAGCCGAGGTAGACAAATCAAAATTGCTCGTAGGGAGTGCCGCAGCTCATAAGCCTTTTGATATAGGATTCTTTTCCCAAAAGCACTGTGCAACGCCTTGTAAAAGAGGTATAATAAGCTCAAAGCACGTGATTTTTCACTGAAAGGAGCAGCCAAGATGACGCATGAAGAGCAAAAAGACTACGCAAATGCGAAGTATGATGTTATAAAAGCACTGGATTCCATCAGAAAGTTGAAACCCGAATACCAGAAGCAATTGGCAGAAGAACTTTTCGGTGCAGAACTGTGCGCTTCTGCATGGAAGATTTTCAAAGATGCTACTCCATTACAAAGACAGTGAGGTAAGGATATGGAACACTTTATCACAGAAGTCCGCATCAATGAGGTTCGCCACCTGAAAAACATTACAATCAAGTTGAATCCTGAAAAGCGTCAACACCTTATCTTAACTGGTAAAAACGGTTCTGGCAAGACTTCTGTACTACAGGCAATGAAGAGTTATTTGCATGTTATCAATAATGGCGAATTAACTGACTTAAAAGCTAATTACTACAATTGGCTCTCAAGAGATAAAAAAGAATATGAAACAGCAAAAACAGATGACGAACGACTAATCATTCAAAAGCGGATGAAAAGTGACCGTGCTCGAATTGAGCAGTATGATCGCGGAGTTACGCTAGACTTTAAAAATGAATTGTATATTGACACCCTATATGCTAACGGAGATTTTATCACCGCATTTTTTTCTGCAGAGCGTGATTCTCAAGTTGAGCGTGTAAATGGTGCAAGAAATGTTATTCTTGCACAACACTACGGAATTAATGAAACTCCTTCTAAAATCTTGCTCAAATATATGGTTCACTTAAAGACACAACAAGCCTATGCTAAAAACGAAGATGATTTGAATGTTGAAGAAAAAATCGCCGCATGGTTTGAACGCTTTGAGAATGCGCTGAAAGTGCTTTTAGACGATGATTCCATCAAACTAATTTATGATTATAGAAATTACAACTTTCTTATCGAACAAAATGGACGTAACCCTTACAGCCTAGATGAACTTTCCGATGGCTATTCTGCCATTATTGGGATTGTTGCTGACCTTATCCTCCGTATGGATCGCAACTGGTTATTGAAGGGTGAGTTGAGCCAGTACGATGTAGAGGGTGTTGTGCTAATTGATGAGCTGGAAACTCATCTTCATGTGGAACTTCAACGTAAAATTTTGCCATTCTTGACAGAATTTTTTCCGCGAATTCAGTTTGTTGTCACAACACATTCGGCATATATTCTTAATTCTATTAGCAATGCCTGCATCTATGATTTAGAAAAACAAGTGCAGTTCACAGACTTTTCCTCTTATTCTGTGGATAATATTGCAGAAGGATATTTGGACGCAGAAGCGTATTCGGACGAAACGCGGAAAAAAGCACAGCGTTATGAAGAACTTTATGGCCGAACCGATCTTTCTGATGAACAACGTGCGGAACGTGCAGCTCTTCGCATTGAGCTGAAAGACGCAAAAGAAGTTCTTGAAAAAATCGAGGGAAAGAAGGTTTCCTGATGGTTAAAATCGAACGAAAGGACACTCCAAAAGCACAAGCTGCCATTGCATCCTTAAAAAGCGAAAAAGTCAAGCCATCGGGAACTTACAATACTCCTGAAGTGAATGATGCTCTTCAAGAAATGTTTGCACATAAGTGCTATCTCTGTGAGCAAAAAGGATTGAAATCCATTCAAATCGAGCATCTGGTGCCGCATCATGATGACATAGATTTAAAATTTGACTGGAACAATATTTTTCTGGCTTGCACACACTGCAACAATATCAAAAATGATCGATTTGTTCCCATTTTGGATTGTACCAAGGTGGCCATTGATGAAAAAATCGCATTTCGTCGATACGGCGGTGTGTATGAACCAAGTGAGTTGACATTTACTGCACTGAATGATGATACAAAAACGCAGCATACGGTTGCGCTTTTGAAAGAAATTTATTACGGCTCAACACCACAAAAAATTGCAGAGGCAAAAATGCTTCGTGGCGATGTAGCAGATGAACTGGATAAATTTCAAAAAAGTCTCCGGGAATATCAAGAGGCAGACGGAGAAGATAAAATTGATGCCGAATGTTTAATCAGTATGAGTTTGAAATGGAATAAACCTTTTGCTGCGTTTAAACGTTGGGTCATTCGTGACCATTTCCCGGAATTGATAAAGTATTGTCAGTAATGTACATGGAAGGAGCCTCCACCATGACCAACTTTGACTTTCTGAAAGATGACCCGCAATTTTCCGGCTTTGCGGATGCCGCGATTGCTGCGGAGAGGATTCTGCCCATTGATGCGGCCACCGCTGTGCTGGACTGCCGCCGTGCCATGGAGTTTGCAGTCAAATGGATGTATTCGGTGGACAGCTCCCTCGTCAAGCCGTGGGATGATAAGCTCATCAGCCTGATGAGCACAGAAGAGTTTCACGACATTGTGGACGATGATTTGTGGCGGCGGATGGATTTTATCCGCAAGCGCGGCAATGATGCCGCCCACGGAAGCCGCAGCATCAGCCGGGAACAGGCGGAACTTTGCCTCGAAAACCTGTTTCTGTTCCTTGATTTCGTGGCGTACTGCTATGGAACAAGCTATCAAGAAAAGAAATTTGACGCTTCCCTGCTTACACAGCAGCCCGCTGCACCCGTTGCACAGCCCGCCCTGCCGGATGTGGACTTGGATGCACTCATCAAAGAAAACGCTGAGCTCAAGGCGCAGCTGACCGCCCGTCGCGAAACGCAGCAGCCCACCTATGTGCCCAAGCCGTTGGAACTTTCGGAGTACAAAACCCGGAAACTGTATATTGACTCTATGCTCACCGATGCCGGATGGGTCGAGGGCAAAAACTGGGTCAACGAGGTCCCTCTGCCCGGGATGCCAAACAAGAGCGGCATCGGCTATGCAGATTATGTCCTGTACGGCGATGATGGCCGTGCACTGGCTGTGATCGAAGCAAAGCGCACCTGTAAGGATGTTGCAGTAGGCCGTCAGCAGGCAAAGCTGTATGCAGATATTCTCGAAAAGCAGTTTGGTCGCCGCCCGGTGGTATTCCTGACCAACGGTTTCGATACCTGCATTGTGGACAATATCTATCCCGAGCGCAAGGTCGCTTCCATTTACTCCAAGCGCGACCTTGAAAAATGGTTCAACCTGCAAGCGATGCGTACCAGCCTTGCCAATGTGGATGTAAACAAAAACATTGCTGGACGATACTATCAGGAGGGAGCCATCAAGGCCGTGTGCGACAGCTTTGGCCGCAAGAACCGCCGCAAGGCTCTGCTTGTTATGGCAACAGGCTCCGGCAAGACCCGCACCGTCATTGCACTGGTGGATGTATTATTGCAGCATGGCTGGGTCAAGAACGTGCTGTTTCTGGCTGACCGCAATAGCCTTGTGACCCAGGCAAAGCGCAGCTTTGTCAACCTCCTGCCGGAGCTTTCCGTGACGAATCTCTGCGAGGAGAAAGACAACTTTACGGCGCACTGCGTGTTCTCGACCTATCAGACCATGATGAACTGCATTGATTCCGTTCACGATGCAGAGGGCAAGCTGTTCACCTGTGGTCATTTTGATTTGATCATCTGCGACGAAGCACACCGCTCCATCTACAATAAATACCGCGACATCTTCCATTATTTCGATGCACCGCTGGTTGGCTTGACTGCCACGCCCAAGGATGAGATCGACAAAAACACCTACGAGATCTTTGACCTCGAAAACGGTGTGCCCACCTATGGCTATGAGCTGGCGCAGGCCGTCAAGGATGGCTTTCTGGTTGACTTCCTCTCGGTGGAGAGCGAAGTAAAGTTCATGAAGAAAGGCATCACCTATGATGAGCTTTCGGACGAAGAACGGGAAGCCTACGAAAACACCTTTGAGGATGAAAACGGCAACCTGCCGGCCAGCATTGATGCATCTGCTCTGAACAGTTGGCTGTTCAACAAGGGCACCATCCGGCAGGTCCTGAATGTCGTGATGCAGAACGCCTTGAAAATCGACTACGGCAGTAAGATCGGCAAGACGATTATTTTTGCCAAGAGCCACGATCATGCAGAGGAAATCCTCAAAGTGTTCAATCAGGAATATCCGCACATGAACGGCTATGCCATGGTGATCGACAATCGGCTCAATTATGCGCAGAGTGCCATTGACGAATTCTCAGACCCGAAGAAGTTGCCGCAGATTGCAATTTCGGTGGATATGCTGGACACTGGCATCGATGTGCCGGAAGTATTGAATCTGGTCTTTTTCAAAAAGGTTCTGAGCAAGGCAAAATTCTGGCAGATGATCGGCCGCGGCACCCGCCTGTGTCCGGGGCTTCTGGATGGTGAGGACAAGAATAAGTTTTACATTTTTGACTTCTGCGGAAATTTTGAATTTTTCCGCATGAACAAAGGAAATGCCACCCCGAATATGATTGCCGTTCAGGGCGCGATTTTCGGCCTGCAGTTTGAAATTGCGTATAAATTGCAGGATATGCAGTTCCAGACCGAAGAACTGAAAGCGTTCCGTACTTCGCTGGTGGAACACATGGCCGATCAGGTGCAAAAGCTGAACCGTGACAACTTTGCAGTCAAACAGCATTTGAAGTATGTCGAGTTGTACGCAGACAAGAACAGTTACAATGCTCTAACGTATGCAGACACCTTGATTGCCCGGGAAGAACTTGTCCCCTTGATCGAACCGGAGCCGGATGACCCGAAAGCACTTCGTTTTGATGCATTGCTGTATGGCATCGAGTTGGCATATCTTGCCGGGAAGCCGTATAATCGTGGCCGCAGTGAGTTGCTGAAAAAAGCAAAAGCGGTTGCGAGCGTGTCCAATATTCCAGAGATTGATCAAAAACGCGCGTTGCTCGAAAAAATTATCCAGACCGACTATATCAAAACTGCCGATGTGAACGAGTTTGAGCACATCCGAAAAGAACTGCGCGATCTGATCAAGTACATCCCCATCGAGCGGGTACGGTACACCACGGATTTCTCGGACGAAATTCTTTCGATAGAATGGAAGGAGGCCGAGCTGGAAAACGATGATCTGAAAAATTACAAGGCAAAAGCGGAGTACTATGTACGGCAGCATCAGGATAATGCAGCTATCGCCAAACTGAAAGGCAACATCCCGCTCACCGGCGAGGATGTCAGGGAGCTTGAAAAGATTCTTTGGAGCGAGGTCGGCACAAAAGAGGATTATGAAGCCGAATATGGCACAAAGCCTCTGGGCGAATTCGTGCGGGAAATCGTTGGCCTTGATATGGCTGCGGCGAAAGCTGCATTTTCGCAATATCTGGATGGTGCTAACCTCGACAGCCGACAGATTTACTTTGTCAACCAGATTGTCGAGTACATCGTACACAATGGCACGATGAAGGACCTCTCTGTTTTGCAGGAACCACCTTTTACAGACCAGGGAAGCATCGTAGAGGTCTTTACAGATTTGAGCATCTGGCTTGGCATTCGCAAGACCATTGAACAGGTCAACGCCAATGCAATCGCAGCATAATAGAATACTTTCTAAAACGGTAAAGTGGATTTTATCTGCTTTGCCGTTTTTTCTTTACATCTGGACTCCAACATGCCTTTGTGCTATTCAGCGATTCCATCGCGCAGCCTGCGCCGGGACGGTGCAGATTTGAAAGGGTTTGGGATTTCCCAACAAGCATTTTGCAACGCAAAAATAGCAGATGTATATACGTCTGCCCTGCTTGCGGGTACAATGTCATCGATGAAACAAAAATAGTTTCATCAAAGACGGTTATATGGTTGTGCCGATTTCCAAAAAATAGTAATATTGAAGTACTAACTGGGGCAAAACGCTTCATATTTTGACTCCATATTATCCCTCGCATCTTTCTGCGAACGCTTTTAAGTCTCCGATCTGATTCACACGATGCCATAGCATCGTAGAATTGGCTCGGATTTTTTATTTTGCTTCATTGTATACAACACATGGACTAAGGGGGTGGGTAACTTGGACTACGAGTCCATAAACTTTTGCTGCGGAAACCGGTACACTGTTGTCAAAGGAGGCGAATAATATGCTGAAACTAAGCAGTCTCAAAATAGACCCCGAGTTTTCCGCTCAAATTTTGCCTCTGAGTTTTGAGGAGCTCCAGCAGCTTGAGCAGAACATCATTGCCGAGGGTCGTCTTCTGAATCCCATCATCACATGGAATGGCTACATTCTGGATGGGCACACCCGCTACCGCATCCTGAAAAAGCACGGCTTTATCAAGTTTGAAGTGGAAGAAATCCAGCTTGCGAACAAGTACGAAGCGCTTGCATGGATCTGCAAAAATCAGCTTGGTCGCAGAAATCTCAGCCCGGAACGAAAGAAGTTTCTTCTGGGCAAAGAGTACGAATCGACCAAGCTGGCGGTGGGCGGGCAGCCCGGAAATTGCAATAAAGTAAATCGATGTGATCAAAATGATCACATCGATTCAGAAAAACGCACTTGCGAACGAATCGCCGTAGAACATGGTGTTGGGTCTGCGACGGTACGACGTGCCGAAAAGTACATGAACGGCGTGGAGGCTGCCGATGAAGCAGCACCCGGTGCCCGGGAGGAAATTCTAAACGGGAAAATCAAAGCTGCTGACCGTGAGATCTGCGCTATCGCTAAGGCTCCGAAGGAACAGCGGTCGGAAATCGTTGCAGAACTTCACAAGCCGAAATGTAAGCGAGATAAGCAGCTTGTTTCCTCTACAAAAAGCCCTTCCGTGAAGGTCGAATCTTTTGATGATGACGGAAGTCGATTTCTGATCGACATTTCCAAAAAAATGCAAGGGCACAAAAAGGCACTGACCGAAAGTGATCAAAAAGCCCTGAAAAAATCTGTTGAAGCATCTGCGGATCATTCCATCCACATCGCTGCGATTGAAGGTGCTTATGACGCCTTTATCGAGAATTGGGAACTCACATTTCGAGAGTACCCAGATCTTCTGACAGGGCCGGAAAACTGGAAGCAAATTGAAAAGTATTCTGACAATCTGCAGCGCTATCTGGAATTTATCCGCTCGAAGCACTTGAAAATGCTGGAATCGCAGAGACAGGGAGGGTGATTGGCTTGTTTGATGATTTGACCGTTTGTACTCCGCTACCCCGGTATCTGCCATTTCCAAAGTTTTTGCTGGACGCCCAATTAAGCCATACAGCGAAGCTGCTGTACGCACTTCTGCTCGACCGGGCAACACTTTCCCGAAAAAATAACTGGACCGATGAACAAGACCGGATTTATGTGATTTATCCGATTCCAAAGCTTGCACAAGCTCTTGGATGCAGCTTCTCCAGTATAACGCGTTCTCTTACAGAACTAACGAATGCCGGCCTTATTGAGCGGACTCGCAGCGGTTTTTCAAAGCCCGGCAGAATTTTTCTCAAGATTCCGCATACAGCGCAAAAATGCGCTGCCACTCTGCGCATTTCTGGCTCATCAGACTGTGCAGAAACGACCAATATGATTGTGCAAAAATGCCCACCTAACTACCTGAATAAGAACAAACTGAGTTTTAACCACCCTACAGAACAAAGAAATGTTCCACTGTATGAATTTCGGGAAGGAGAAAGCTTATGACAAACGGCAAGACCGTTTTAGAATCGGTCATTCCCGCAGTTTCCAAATCGAATGGGGACTATTATGGCAAAGACGGCCTGCTTTATTGCGGAAAATGTCATACGCCAAAAGAAGCGTTCTTTGCAAATAACCTTGTCCTGATGGGAAAGAACAGGCATCCCGTAGATTGCCGGTGTCGTAAGATGGAGCGAGAGCAACAGGAAGTCGCAATTCGTCAGCAAATGCACAGCGAACTTGTCCGACGTTTGAAAGCAGGAGGCTTCTCGGATACGGCAATGCTCGACTGGAACTTTGAAAACGACGATGGTCGTGCCCCTCAAATGCATTACGCACACCGCTATGTGGAGCAATGGCAGACCATGCGTGCAGAGAACCTAGGACTGCTCCTCTGGGGCGGTGTGGGCACCGGCAAGAGTTTCCTTGCCGGGTGCATTGCAAACGCTCTAATGGAACAGGAAGTGTCTGTGCGTATGACAAACTTTGCCCGCATCATGAATGAGCTGAACAACGGCTTTTCCGGACGGAATGCAGTTGTAGACAGGCTTTGCCGCTATCCACTGCTCATCATTGACGATTTCGGGATGGAACGTGGTACAGAGTATGCGCTGGAACAGGTCTACAACATCGAGGACAGCAGATACCGCAGCCAAAAACCGCTGATCGTCACCACCAACCTGCCGCTGAACGAGATACGGCATCCACAGGATACTGCTCACGCCCGCATTTATGACCGCATTCTGGAAATGTGCGTTCCAATTTCCTGCATCGGGGCAAGTCTTCGCAAAGAGAACGCACAGAAAAAGTTGGAATCCATGAAATCGTTGATCGGCTGATTCACTAAACGAATACGCACCTGACAAAAGGAGGACAGCAATGACCGAAGCTGTGAAATCTTTAAATTATACGAAAAATATCTTGCAGACCATTCCGAATAACGATAAAATGGAAGTGGTCACTCAAACCAATGCCGTCAAGTCTCCGACTGACAGCCTGAAAGCCACAACACTGGTGTACACGGTGGAGGAAATTGCACAGATGCTGTCCATCAGCCTGAGCTCTGCCTACAAGCTGTGCAACAGCACTACCGAATTTCGTGTTCTTCGGGTCGGCGGAAGCATCCGCATCCCGAAAGACAGCTTCGATGCGTGGCTCCGGGCAGCTTGAAAAAGGAGATAACGTATGGCATATATTACGAAACGCGGCAGCTCTTATGGCGTCTGCTATACTTATCAAGACGAGCAGGGTAAAAACTGCAACAAATGGGAAAGTTTTTCCACGAAAGAGGAGGCAACAAATCGCAAAAAACAAATCGAACATGAACTGGCAAACGGAACGTTTCTGATTCCGTCCACCATCACCGTCAAAGAGTTTTTGATGGAGTGGCTTCCCAAGCAGTGCAACAAGCACAAGTGGGCACCCTGCACCTATCAATCCAATCTGGGAACCGTCCAGAACCTCATTATTCCGTACATCGGCGATATGCAGATGCAAAAGCTCAAACCCTACCATCTGGAAGATTTGTATGCTACCCTTGGCAAAACGCCCTGCGGTCAGTATCTTGAAGGCAAAAAGCAGGTTCTTTCGGAAAAGCAGAAGCAGCGGTTTCTCTCCGGCACGACCATCCACGAGGTACACCGTCTGCTGCGAACAGCGTTCCAATACGCGGTGGAGTGGGGCATCCTCGTCAAAAGCCCCGTTCCGGTGGACAGCCCCAAGAAATCGATTCAGGAGCGCGCCATCTGGGACGCGGACGAGATGTGGGCCGCACTTGCCAGCATGGAGGACCCGATTCTGCATCTGGCAGTCCATCTTACGCTGGTGGGCGCACTGCGTGAGGGCAAAGTCGCTGGCCTGACCCCGGAAGATCTTGATTTTGAGGGAGCGGACGGCACCGGCACATTCCGCATCAACAAGTGTATGCAGCGTGTCCAAAAGGCATCGCTGGCGAAAACGGGCAAGGGCTGCATCTTGCAGGAGTTTGAGGACAAGCGTGAGGGCAGTACCACAACGCTGGTGCTGAAAAAGACCAAAACAGCATCTTCCAACCGAACCATTTTCATGACAGCCGTGCTGAAAGAGGAATTGAAGCACTGGCTAAAGCGTTTGGAAATGGACGAAGCCGTTGAGCCGGAGCGCTATCGCAACAGTGAGATGCTCCTGCGCCTGCCCAACGGCTTGGCGGTAGAGCCGATCCTCATCCGCAAGAAGTTCATCAAGTGGCAGGACGAGCACCCGGAGTTCACTCGCATCGTGTTTCACGGCCTGCGGCATTCCAGTGCCACCTACCAGCTGATGATCTCCGGTGGTGATGTGAAAGCGGTACAGGGCACAACGGGCCACGCCAGTGCCAATCTGCTGGTCAACACCTATGCACACATCCAGCAGGATTCCCGCAAAAAGCTGGGCAAAAAGTTCGAGGAAGGCTTCTACAAGCCGGGAGCAACACTTGTGCAGGCTGCCCCGGTTGAAGCAGAACCGACCATCTCCATGTCGGCACTGTTGGAACTTCTGAAGGACGCAGACCCCTCTGTAAAAGCGCAGCTCCGCTTGGCTTTGCTGACCTGAATTGCAAAAAATAGCACGAATTGCAGAGTAATTCACAGACTTACTCCATCTGACACGAAAAATGCGGACCGTGCAAAAACCGTGCAGAGACCGTGCAAATGGCGTATAAAAGGAAAATCCCACGAGGAATCTTACGATTCTTCGTGGGATTTTGGTGCGCTCGAGGGAACTCGAATCCCTGGCCCTCTGATTAAAAGTCAGATGCTCTACCGGCTGAGCTACGAGCGCATATTTTCAGATTTACAGATACTGCCGAATAATATTACCACACCCGCGCCAAAAAAGCAAGAGGAAAGCGCAAAAAAGTGCCTTTCCGCAGCACACAGACCCCCGCCGGGAGAGCGCCCGTTCCTTTTATAAAAGCCAGTTTTACTGTCACCTCTCTGGGACGCGGATATTCTGGCGGCAACTTCCTCTTTACAAATGGGGCGCGAACCAGTACAATCAAAGCAGAACGCACTGTCCCGGCCCGTATGCGGCGGGGCTTTTTGATAGGAGGCTGTTTTATTATGAAAATCTCTCGTCGGTCTGTCCTTCATATTTCCGGGCTGGCAGCGGCAGCGCTGGCCCTGACCGGCTGCTCTGCGGCTGGAAGCGCCGCGCTGGGCGGCAAGCTGCCCGGCCTGCTTAAGGGTCTGGCAAAAAAAGGGGAGACCGCTGCTTCGTCGGAAGCTGCCAGCGACATGGCCGTCACCCCGCCGCCCGAGGGCGAACAGCTTGACTCGGCCTTCGGCGTCATGCCTGAGTACGACGCCGACATCCTCACCGGCGCCGAGCGCAGCACCAACAGCCGCCCGGTGGCTGTGATGGTGAACAACATCGCCAACTCCCAGCGCCAGAATGCCCGCCCCCAGCGGGGCATCGGCAGCGCCGACCTGCTCATCGAGGCCAAGGTCGAGGGCGGCATCACCCGCCTGTGCGCCGTGTTCAGCGACGCCGACAGCATCCCCGAGGTCGGCCCCATCCGCTCAGGCCGCGACCAGTTCCTGCAGCTGCTCATGCCCTGGGACATCCTCTACTACCACGACGGCGAGAGCATCTTCTGCACCCAGTTCGTCAGCGTCTACGGCTACTCCGGGCTGAACATCGGCGGCAAGAATTATTTCAAGACCCCCATCCACCCCATCGTCTCCCACCGCAATAACCGCGGCCGCGATGTGGCCTACGAGCACACCGAGTTCACCTCCGGCAAGGAGATCTGCAAGGCCGCTTCTGATGCCGGCATCAGCCTCTACGCTCCCAGCGAGGGGACTTTCTTCCACTTCGCCGACTACCGCACCGACGAGGTCAACAAGCTCAAGGGTGAACCCTCGGCCAAAAAAATCGCCATCGTACATTCGGAGAGCTACCGCACCTCGTTCAGCTACTCCGCACTCAGCCACACCTACGCGATGCAGATGTACAACTCCTCCAAGAAGGCCACCGAGAACACCGTCGATGAGCTGACCGGTGAGCAGCTTACCTTCGAGAACGTCGTGGTCTGCTTCGCCGACATGGACGCCTACGCAGGTGACTCCCACGACGTGCAGGAGGTGCAGTACATCAAGGGCGGCGACGCCTACCTCTTCACCCGCGGCGGCGTGCAGGTGGGCCGCTGGGAAAAGACCTATCCCACCAACCCCCTCAAGCTTTACACCAAGTCCGGCGAAGAGATGACCCTCAACCGGGGCAAGACCTACTTTGCACTGGTGGACAACGACGAGCTGAGCAATTTCAGCTACCAGTAAGCCCATGAGGAACATGACGATGAAGCGCATTCGAACTGCGCTCTGCCTCATTTTGGCCGCCGCGCTGCTGGCAGGCTGCGCCTTTCTGCCCAGCGACAGTGAGCCGGAAACGCCCGCCCCCACCGACCCGCTCACCGGCCTTGCCCTCGAGTGGCAGGGCCAGCGTCCGGTGGCCGTGGCCATTGAGAACAGCACTGCCTCCACCACTCAGTGGGGTCTTTCCTCGGCATCGGTGGTGCTGGAAGCCCTCACCGAGGTGGGTACGTCCACTGAGCTCTGCCTCGTCTATCCGGCGCTGGCCGCGACCCCGAAGGTCGGGCCGGTGGCCGCCGGTCAGGACATCTACTGGCGGCTTCTGGTGGGTCAGCAGCCCATTCCGGTACAGCGGGGCGGGGGACAGTTCGACCAGAACTTCCTTGATTACTATTCCATCCGGGCCGTGGATGCTCTGGAGGCTGGGCGCACCGCCTTCGACTGCGGCAGTGAGTGGAGCAACGCACCGCTGTGGTACACCAGCGGCGAGGCCATCTCTAATGTCTTGGACGAGCTGAGCATCTCCTCTGCTCTGACGGAATCCCGGGTGACGAGCGCCGTATCCGCTGCAGCGGACGGTGCTTCCTCCGGGGCCGACGCAGTGCTGTCCCTCCCTGCACTTCTTCCGCAGGAAGCAGACGGCAAACTGCCGGACGCCACCGCGCCGGACGCGGTGAATGTCCGGGTCTGCTTTGACGACGACAACGCCACCGGCTTTTCCTACGACGCCGACAGCGGGCTTTACCGGATGCTCCACGCCGACGGCACGCCCCAGCTGGACGCCAACAACGGCCAGCAGGCCGGGTTCGATAATCTGCTGGTGCTGTTCAGCGCCTCCGAGCTGCGGGACGACGGCAAGACCTACGACTACGATTTGAGCATGGGCGGCGGCGTCTGGCTCAACGGCGGGCATCTGTGGACCATCACCTGGACGCAGGGCCGGGACAACACGCTGCTGCTTTACGACGCCGATGGCCGCACCATGAACATCGAAGCCGGGACGAGCTATATCGCTCTTGTCACCAGTCTGACCGGACAGGAGCTGACCGTTACCAATTCCAGCGGAGAAGAGATTCTTGGATAAGCAAAAAGACTTCTGCATTTCACCGTGCAGAAGTCTTTTTTGCATCTTCTCGCTTGCCGCGAGGGGCAAATTGATTTTCCGTCAAGTTACGTTCTCTTTTGCGTGCCAAAAGAGAACCAGAAAAGCACCCGCTACTTTCGAAGCGCGGGAGGCACGAGAAAGGGGCTGCTCGCCCCTTTCAGACCCCGAAGGAGAAGTCGAAGTGGAAAAATGCTAGCCGCTTCGCTAAACGCATTTTTCTCACTTCTCCGATTTGCTGCTCCGCAGCTGGTGTTGCCTCTCTGCTGACGGTAAAGTTCTGCTAAAGCCTGAAATCTTCGGCGAAGCCGTAAAACGGCGGAGAGCTAAAATGCGGTTAAGAGATCTTCGTGCGAATGCACGAATCTCCAGCATTTTTGCTTGGAGCCTACTTCTTCGGAATCGTTAAGGGCGAGCAGCCCTTAACTCGTTGCGGGGAGAGTGGAGTCCAGAGGTAGGGAGGGGGGATTCGAAACACCCCTCCCTATCTCTGGCCCGCGCGGAGCGCAAAGCCACTTGACCAAAAGAAAAAAACCGCCCCGCGCCACCAGCGCGAGAACCAGCTTAAAGAAAAAACCGGCTCTGCCTCTGGCTCGCGCGGAGCGCAAAGCCATTTGACCGAAAGAATAAAACCCGCCCCGCGCCACCGGCGCGCAGAAGCAGAAAGGACAGAAGATGTTTACCGCCAAACAGTTCGCCGGCACCCACTGCGGCTGCCGCTACCAGCAGGACTACCGCCCCACGCTGGGCAAAGACGGCAAAAAGGAGTCCGGCACGCTGGAAGTCATCAAGTTCTACTACGACGGTGCCATCCGGATGGAGCAGCACTGCTACGGCGAGGCGGCGACCTTTGTATTCGGCGTCTGGGCCGAGGGGATGGACGCCGACGGCACCCTCCACTGGGCGCTGCCCGACCGCCGCAAGAGCTACTACGACGAGGACTATCTGCCCCGAAAGCTGGACCGCGTGGACGAAGCGGGAAATCTCTACTTCGACGGCAGCCCTTTTCCGTGGAAGCTGGCCGACGATTTTGACGAAGACAAGCGCTGGGGCTACCCGAAATGGAAGGTGTTGCTGGGAAAACTCACCGGAAAAGGCCGGAAATGTGACTGAATCACGAAATTCGAGTATTCCCATTGACATACTAGGGAATGATATGATATAACTATTCCGTCAAATGGAATATATGCGGGCAGCGCCCCGGCCCCCTGGAAGGCGCGGCGCTCCTGCATTTTAGCAGAAAGGAACCATTCCTATGGAAAACACAGAAAAAGTGGTTTATCTGGATAACGCTGCTACCACTGCCTGCGCTCCCGAAGCACTGGCTGTGATGGTCGAGGCACTGAACGGCGCCTGCGGCAACCCCAGCAGCCATTATAGTGTGGGCTATGAGGCCAAGGAGTTCGTGGACAAGGGCCGCGCACAGGTGGCAAAGGCCATCAACGCCTCCACGTCCGAGATCTTCTTCACCGGCTGCGGCTCTGAGGCCGACAACTGGGCTGTGAAGGGTACTGCCTTCACCAAGGCCCGCCAGAACAAGAAGCACCTCATCACCAGCGCTTTCGAGCACCACGCCATCATGCACAGCATGGCCGCTCTCGAGCGTCTGGGCTTCGAGGTCACTTATATCAAGCCCACCACGGAGGGCTACATCCGCCCGGAGGATGTCGAGGCTGCGATCCGCCCCGACACCGCCCTCATCAGCATCATGATGGCCAACAACGAGATCGGCACCATCCAGCCCATCAAGGAGATCGCTGAGATCGCCCACAAGCACGGCGTCTGGATGCACACCGATGCCGTTCAGGCTGTGGGTGCCATCCCCGTGGATGTCAAGGAGCTGGGCGTGGATATGCTGTCCATGAGCGCTCACAAGTTCAACGGCCCCAAGGGCATGGGTGCGCTGTACTGCCGCAAGGGCATCTGGCCCCAGAACCTCATCGACGGCGGCAGCCAGGAAGCACGCCACCGCGCCGGTACTGAGAACGTCGCCGGCATCGCTGGCATGGGCAAGGCCCTCGAGATGGCGACCGAGCATCTGGAAGAGCGCATGGCCCACGAGAAGGAGCTGCGTGACTACGTCATCGACCGCATCCTGAAGAACATCCCCGAGGCCCGTCTGAACGGCGGCCTTGAGCATCGTCTGCCCGGCAACGCCAACATCAGCTTCCCGGGTCTGGAGGGCGAGACCATCCTGCTCGACCTCGATATGCACGGCATCTGCGCCTCTACCGGCTCTGCCTGCAACTCCGACAGCCTTGACCCCAGCCACGTGCTGCTGAGCATCGGTGTGCCGGAAGAGATCGGCCACGGTTCCATGCGGTTCACCTTTGGCCCGCAGAACACGATGGAAGAAGCGAAATATCTGTGCGATGTGCTGGAGGAAGTCATTCCCCGCCGTCGTGCTATGAGTTGTATGTGGCTGCAGGGCCAGAACACGGCCCGTCACTTCAGCCTGAAGGGAGAAAACTAAAATGGCAGGTATGTATAGCGCAAAGGTCATGGAGCATTTTGCACATCCGCACAACGTGGGTGAGATCCCCGACGCAAACGGCGTGGGTGAAGTCGGCAACCCCAAGTGCGGCGACATCATGCGGATGTACCTCAAGATCGAGAACAACGTCATCGTTGACGTCAAGTTCCTCACCTTCGGCTGCGGCGCTGCGATCGCAACCAGCAGCATGGCCACCGACCTCATCAAGGGCAAGACCATTGATGAGGCTCTGAAGCTGACCAACAAGGCCGTTGTCGAGGCTCTGGAAGGTCTGCCTCCCATCAAGGTCCACTGCTCTGTTCTGGCTGAGCAGGCCGTCAAGTCCGCTCTGTCCGACTACTACCGTCGTCAGGGCATCGACCCGGAACCCATCGTGGGCAAGCTGGAAGAGGACTGCGACCATTGCAGCGGCGAGAGCTGCGGCCGCTAAGGCGCACTCCTGAACCTTAAATAAAAAAGTAAGGCCCGGCGGATGCTGTAAAGCGTCTGCCGGGCCTTTTTGCACCCTCGGCACAGCCTCTGCATAGGATGGCACACCGAGCATGTGGGAGGGGGCCTTGCAGTGGAAGGACAGAAATGCTTTGCGGTGGTAGGCGGCGACGCCCGGCAGGCCGCAGCGGCCCGGGCGCTGGCCCGGGCCGGGTACAGTGTGGGCGGGCCGGAGATGATAGCGGTGGCAGATTATATCCTGCTGCCCCTGCCGCTGGACGCGGCGCGGACGCCGCTGGCCGAATTGCTGCGGGCCGCAAGGCCCGGTACGCTGGCGCTGGGCGGGATGCTGTCGGCAGAGGCGAAAGCCATCGCCGCCGAGGCCGGGGTAGAGCTGGTAGACTACTTCGCCCGGGAAGAGCTGACCATCCGCAACGCCATCCCCACGGCGGAAGGGTGCATCGGCATTCTGATGAAAGAGCGCAGCCGCACCCTCTGGGGCAGCAGCATCCTGCTGACCGGCTTCGGGCCGGTGGGGCAGGCGCTGGGTGTCCGGCTGGCGGCGCTGGGAGCGCAGGTGACGGCGGCGGCCCGTCGCCCGGCCCAGAGGGCGCTGGCCGAGAGTTTCGGGTTGCGGAGCGTCCCCATCGACCGGCTCGGGCAGATAGCGCCGGCCTTTGATACAGTGGTGAACACGGTGCCTGCGCCGGTGCTCAGCGAGGCAGTGCTGGCCCGGCTGCGGCCGCAGAGCTTTATCGTAGATTTGGCGTCCCGCCCCGGCGGCACCGACTTCGACGCGGCCCGGCGGCTGGGCCACAGAACCATCCATGCGCTGAGCCTGCCCGCCGCCTGCGCGCCCGAGACGGCAGGCGAGGCGGTGGCCCAGACAGTGTGCGATATGATCGGGCAGAGGGAGGAAGCATCATGATAGAGAAGAAACGACGCTGCGCGGCCTTTGCGGTCTGCGGCAGCTTCTGCACACTGGAAGCGGCGCTGGATGCGGCCCGTGCGCTGCGGGGGCAGGGGTGGGAACTTCTGCCGGTGATGAGCTTTGCGGCAGGGCAGGACACCCGCTTTGGCCGGGCCTCCGGCTGGCGGCATCAGCTGGAAGGGCTGACGGGCCGTCCGGTTCTGGACACCCTGCAGGCGGTGGAGCCTCTCGGCCCACGGCATCTGGCCGACGCCCTCGTGATCGCGCCCTGCACGGGGGCCACGCTGGCCCGGCTGGCCGAGGGCCTTTCCGACACGCCGGTGACGCTGGCGGCGAAGAGTCTGCTCCGGGTGGGCTGTCCCGTCGTCATCGCTGTCTCGACGAACGACGGGCTGGGCGCTTCCGGGGAGAACATCGCCCGGCTCTACCAGCGCAAGCACTATTATTTTGTGCCTTACGGGCAGGATGACCCTAACACCAAGCCCCAGAGCCTCAAGGCACGGTTCGAGCTGCTGCCCCAGACGCTGGAAGCGGCGCTGGAAGGGCGGCAATTACAGCCGGTGCTGCAATGTCCGTGTGGATGAAAGGTGTCTTTTCAGGCAGGGGAAAGTGTGGTATACTAAGTTTATCTATGAAGATTTGTGGAGAATTGATCGAATGAAAAAATACATCGCTGCACTTCTTACAGCGTTGCTCCTGCTCTGCACGGCGCTGTCTGCCGGGGCGGTGGGTCCGGCCCTGACCACGACGGAGGCTTACTGCATCATTGATGCAGACACCGGCCTCGTGCTGGCACAGCAGAATATGAACGAAGAACTGCACCCGGCGTCCATCACCAAGGTGATGACGCTGGGCCTTGCCTGCCAGAAGGCGCAGGGAAACTGGGACGGCGTGAAGCTCACAGTCTCCCATGAGGACGTCTACTCCCTCGCAGGCACCGATTCCAGCCACATCGCCTTGCGGGAGGGAGAGGAAGTCCCTCTGCAGGACGCTCTTTACGGAACCATGATCGCCAGTGCCAACGACGGCGCGAATCTGCTGGCCGAATACTTCGGCGGCGGCACCATCGAGGGCGGCGTGGCCGCGATGAATGCCCAAGTGCAGGCGCTGGGCCTCGAGCACACCCACTTCGCCAACCCCCACGGCATCAGCGGCGATGACCACTACACCAGCTGCTACGACATGGCTCAAATTCTGCGATGGGCGCTGACTCAGCCGGGCTTTGAGACCATTTTCACCCGGCTCGAGATGTACACCATGGCGCCCACGAATGTCCAGCCGGTGACCCGCTATTTCTCCCAGCAGGACAAAATGCGGCTGAGCTACAGCCGGTATTACATCCCGGCCATCCGCGGCTCCAAGATAGGCTACACCAACATCGCCCGCTACAGCTACGTCTGCCTCGCGGAACAGAACGGCGTCCGCCTCATCTGCGTGACCATGCAGAGCGAGATGAAGACCGATAAGTACAACGACGTCCGCACCCTGCTGGACTACGCTTTCGCACGCTATACCGGCTACACCGACCTGCCCTCCCAGGGCCTGACCGGAGAGGTGGAAGTCGTGGGCGGCGGCGGAACGCTGGGCAAGGTGACCGTCACCGACCCCGGCGTCCGGCTGCTGCTGGCCGACGGCGTGACGGCGGGGGACGTCTCGGCGTCGCTGGAACTGCCCGAACGATACGTTCTGGGTACTTCGCCGGAAGTGTACGCAGTGTATACCGTCAATGGCGGCGATAAGCAGGAATCGACGAGTGTCCGGGTCCCGGCGGTACTCACCGGGCTGGATGCGCTGCTGGAAGCGAACGCGGGCAGAGAGCTGGACACGGCCTCTGACGTTAAGCCTGCCAGGACGGCGGGAATGCTCATCGCCATCTCGCTGGCCTGCACGGCAGCTGCTGCCGGTGCCACGCTGTGCGTGATGCGGGTGATGCGCCTCCGGAAAACCAAAAAGCAAAAGCCCTCGAAACATTAAAAATCGCGAAAAAGCTGCAAAAGGCTTTTCCATATACAACAAAATAACAAAAAACGATAAAACAAAACAGAGAGGAAAATAATTATGGGCAAATTCACCTTTACGCAGACTGAGATCCCCGGTGTCGTCGTCATTGAGCCGCAGGTGTTCGGCGATGACCGCGGCTATTTCATGGAGACTTACCAGAAAGACCAGTTCGCCGAGGCCGGCATCGACAAGGAATTCGTGCAGGACAACCAGAGCCGCTCCACCCGCGGCGTGCTGCGCGGCCTCCACTTCCAGAAGAACCACACCCAGGGCAAGCTGGTGCGTGTGACCAGGGGCGAAGTCTACGACGTCGCCGTGGACTGCCGCCCCAACAGCGCCACCTTCGGCAAGTGGGTGGGCGTGACCCTCTCCGAGGAGAACAAGAAGATGTTCTATATCCCCGAGGGCTTTGCCCACGGCTTCCTCGTGCTGAGCGATGTGGCCGAGTTCTGCTACAAGTGTACCGATGTCTACGACCCCACCAGCGAGGGCGGCATCCCCTACGACGACCCCACCGTCAATGTCCAGTGGCCCGACTGCGGCTGCGAGCACAAGACCAGCGCCAAGGACAAGCTCCATGAGCCCTTTGCCGCCCAGAAGTTCGAGTATTTTGAAAAGTGGTGATCGCCTGTGAAAAAACTCAAGGCAATGTTCAACGGCCTGTGGTGCTACCGCTATCTGCTGTGGAACCTCGTCAGCCGTGACTTTAAGCTCAAATACCGCCGCAGCGTGCTGGGCGTGGTGTGGAGCGTGCTCAACCCCCTGCTCATGTGTCTGGTGTACTGGGCGGTGTTCAGCAGCCTGATGGATATGCGGGGCAGCGGCATCGACAACTTCCCGGTCTTCCTGATGTGCGGCCAGCTGCTCTTCAACTTCTTCAACGAGGCCACCTCCACCAGCATGAGCAGCGTCCTCGGCGCGGCCTCCCTGCTGAAAAAAGTCTATATCCCGAAATATGTCTTCCCGCTGGAAAAGTGCTGTTTCGCCATGGTCAACTGCGTCTTCAGCTTCGTGGCGCTGGCGCTGGTCATGGTGTTCACCGGCAGCCCCATCCATGTCACGGTGTTTGAAGCCCTCTACCCGCTGGTGACCCTCTTCTTCTTCAGCCTCGGCGTGGGCCTCTTCCTCGCGGCGGCGACGGTGTTCTTCCGGGACATCATGCACATCTGGAGCGTCTTTATCACGGCGCTGCTCTATTTCTCCGCCATCTTCTACGACCCCACCCAGATGACCTTCTCCATCGGCGGCTTCAACATGCAGCAGATCATCAAGCTGAACCCGATGTACTGGTATATCACGGGCTTCCGCCGCACCCTGATGTGGGGCATCCCGCTGGACATCAACATGTTCCTCGTCTGTGGCCTCTGCGCCCTCATCTCGATGCTGGTGGGCGTCCAGATGTTCCGCAAGACACAGGACCGCTTCGTGCTGCATATATAAGAAGGAGGAGAGAACGATGGAACCTATCATCAAAGTGGACAATGTGTCCATGTGCTTCAACCTCTCCACCGAAAAGCACGAGAGCCTGAAGGAATACCTCCTTGCCATGGTGCAGGGGCGCTTGCAGTACGACGAGTTCTACGCCCTCAGGGACGTGAGCCTCGACATCATGCCCGGCGACTTTTACGGCCTTGTGGGCCTGAACGGCTCGGGCAAATCCACCCTGCTCAAGACCATTGCGGGCGTGTACAAGCCCAGCAAGGGCAAAGTGACCGTCAACGGCACCATCGCCCCCCTCATCGAGCTGGGTGCGGGCTTCGACATGGACTTGACCGCCCGGGAGAACATCTACCTCAACGGTACGGTCCTGGGCTTCTCGCCCAAGTATCTGGACGAGAAGTTCGACGAGATCGTGGAGTTCAGCGAGCTGCAGAACTTCCTCGATGTGCCGCTGAAAAACTACTCCTCCGGCATGGTGGCCCGTATCGGCTTTGCCATTGCCACCATCACCAAGCCTGACATCCTCATCGCCGACGAGGTGCTGGCGGTGGGCGACTTCCTCTTCCAGCAGAAGTGCGAAAAGCGGATGAAAGAGCTGATGGCCGGCGGCACCACGGTGATCCTGGTGTCCCACTCCATCGAGCAGATCGAGCGCATGTGCAGCAAGGTGGCATGGCTGAGCCACGGCCACCTCAAGATGAACGGCGACACCGAGACTGTCTGCAACGCCTACAAGGCCGTGCAGCGGGGCGAGGCATAAGGACTGGATATGAATGTACGACTCAAACGCGCCAAAGAGCTGATGGGCTATGCCGTCCAGCTCACGAAAGACGAGGGCCTGCCCACGATGGTAAAGCGGGGCGCGGGCTTTGTCCGCCGCCGTTTCTTCGGCAAGCGGGCGCGCTATCTGCCCGGCAAAAAGGTGCTGGAAGCTCAGGCCGCCGAAATGGTCGGCAAGACCGCTGAGAACTGCGGCCTGCCCACCATCTCCATCCTGACCCCGCTGTATAATACGCCCGAAAATTACCTGCGGGAATTTCTGGGCTCCTTTGTGAACCAGACCGCCCCCAATGGTCAGCTCTGCCTTGCGGACGCCTCCGACGACGCCCACCCCGAGGTGGAGCGTGTCGTAAGGGAATATCAGCGGAAAAATCAACGCATCGTATACAAAAAGGTCGAAAATAAGGGCATCGCCGCCAACACCAACGCCGCCGAGACGCTGGCGACGGGCGAATATCTTGCCCTCGCCGACCACGACGATGTGCTGGCCCCCCACGCCATGTACGCGATGGGTAAGGCTGTCTTGCAGCTCCGCGAAAAGGGTGAGCCGGATGGTTTCCTCTACAGTGATGAGGCGCTCTTCACCAAGGACATCAAAAAGCCGATGGTGGGACACTTCAAGCCCGATTATGCCCCGGATTATCTGCTCTGCTGCAACTACATCTGTCATCTGGCGGTCTTCAAGCGGGCGCTGTATGAGCAGCTGGGCGGCGAGCGCCCCGAGTGCGACGGCAGTCAGGACCACGACCTCTTCCTCCGGCTCATCGAACAGACCGGCGGTGCGGCTCATCTGCCGCAGGTGCTCTACTACTGGCGGGTCCATGCGGGTTCGACCTCGGGCGGCACCGATGCCAAGCCCTATGTGGCGGCAGCTGCCAAAAAGGCGCTGACGGACCATCTGAGCCGCACCGGGCGCACCGGCACGGTGGAGGACGGGCTTTTCCCCAGCACCTACCGGGTCAAGTGGGACATCGAGGGCGACCCCAAGGTGAGCATCCTTATCCCCAACAAAGACCACACCGACGACCTCGAGAAGTGCCTGTACAGCATCTGGTCAAAGACCGAGTGGGACAACTTCGAGGTCATCGTCATTGAGAACAACTCCACCGACCCGGCCACCTTTGCCTATTATAAGGATGCTGAGAAGCGGTACGAGGGCCTGAAAGTGGTCACCTGGCCGGAAAAGGGCTTCAACTTCTCAGCCATCAACAACTTCGGACGGAAGGCGGCGCAGGGCGAGTACCTGCTGCTGCTGAACAACGACGTGGAGGTGCGGAACGGCGACTGGCTCACCGAGCTGCTGCGGCAGTGCGCCCACCCCGGCGGTGCGGCCATCTGCGGCGCGATGCTCTACTATCCCGACGAGACGCTCCAGCATGCGGGCGTCGTCACGGGTCTGGGCGGCTACGCGGGCCACAGCCATAAGTACAAGAAGGCGGGCGGCAGCGGCTATCTGTTCCGCGCCGCTACCGTGCAGGACTTCTCCGCCGTCACGGGTGCCTGCCTGCTGGTCAGGACCAGCGTGTGGGACGAGGTGAAGGGGCTGGACGAGAAGTTTGCCGTGGCCTTCAACGATGTGGACTTCTGCCTCCGGGTGCGGGACAAGGGCTATCGCATCGTGTGGACGCCCTACGCCCAGCTGACCCATTACGAGAGCAAGAGCCGCGGCGGCGACGAGAAAGACCCCGTCAAGGCAGCGCGTTTTGCCGCCGAGCAGCAGCGGCTGTATGACATCCACGGCAAGGCGGATATTCTGGACGACCCCTATTATAACCCCAGCCTGACCCGCGACCGGGAGGATTTCTCGGAGAGCGGAGATTTGCGGAACCTCAAAGAGGGAAAAGTGACAGTGAGGTGGCGAAACGCATGAACATCAAAGGCCATTTTGAGACCATCACCCGGCACAAGCTGCTGGTGATGAAATACTGCTTTGCCTGCGGGCTCTACGAGCAGGGCCTTGCCCACGATTTGAGCAAGTACAGCCCCACCGAGTTCATCCCGGGCTGCATCTACTATCAGGGCGACCACAGCCCCAATGAGGCGGAGCGGGAAGCCAAGGGCTACACCTCGGCATGGCTCCACCACAAGGGTCGCAACAAGCATCACCTCGAATACTGGATAGACTACAGCACCACGAAAGCCGGCCTCACCGGTATGAAGATCCCCCTGCGGTACGTCTGCGAGATGGTCTGCGACCGTGTGGCCGCCAGCCAGATCTATCTGGGCGACAAGTACACCGACGCCTCCCCTTGGGAGTACTACGAGCACAGCAAAGACCACTATCTGCTCCACCCCGAGACGAGAGCGCTGCTGGAAAAGCTGCTCAAGATGGTGCGGGACATCGGGCAGGAGCGGACCTTCGCGTACATGAAGTTCCTGCTGGGCTGCGAAAAGGATTATTGATGGAATGAAAAATGCCGCTGATGAAAAATCAGCGGCATTTTTGTCGGATCTGAGCATTGACAGCTGACTTTTTGCGGTGATAGACTACACACAAAGCTCGGCGCAGAGCCGGGCAGAAAATTTGTTCGTGGAGGGACGGAACATGAAACTGACGAAAAAATTCCTTTCGGCGCTGCTGGTTTGTGCGGCGGCAGTCACGCTGCTGTGCGCTGCGGCCGGCGCAACGGCTGCACCTGTCACTGCGGAGACGCCTGCCCAGAAGCAGGCTGTGCTGGACACCATCAATGCGGTACGCCAGCAGAACGGCCTTGCCCCTGTGGCCGAAACGGCGGACACGGACGCGCAGGCCGACCGGATGGCGGCGCTTTATTTCAGCACCGATGACGGTGACGCTTACGACGCCCAGTGGCTGGCCATCCTCGACACCGAGGTGGAGGGCAAAGTCAGCATCGGCGACTGCTACTCCTACAAGCTGCAAAATGGCGGCTGGGATATAACGGACTGGAACAACATGGACCTGCTGCCCACCCCGGCCTTCAAGCTGCTGAAGAGCGCCGACGTGACGATGGTGGGCATCTCCTTCACCAACGAGGGCGGCGTGGTGCTCCTGCCGTACTAAGATAAGATAAAACGAGAAAGCCCCCGGATGCGGTGCCGCATCCGGGGGCTTCTGTCGTCGGAGAAAAATCAGTCTTCGCTGTTGTCGATCTGGATATAGCGGGGGCCGTGCTTGTCTACAAAGAGCAGCACGCCGGTCAGCGTGACAGCCAGACAGGTCAAAACAGCGAGCATTACTTTCAGAAATTTCATGGTAGACCCTCCTTGACGGCTCAGACCGCACGGCGCGGGATGCGCCTGCGTGTTCGTTTGGTTGTAGTATAACATATTCTTCCCGGAAAGGCAAACGACCGGACTTTGGGAAAAGTTGTGCGATACTAACGAAAAAATGGGAGGTTAGTCACAGCTAATCGTTAAAAACAGCTAAGAAATTCAAAGAATTTGCATCATTTTGGCCTTGTTGTCGTTGACTTCCCACCGCAAAATGATACAATAAACATGTTAAGCAGCAACTGTCCCTGTACCAGTGCGCCTGCATGGGCGTGGGGACAGCAATTCAAGCAGAATGGGGGATTTAATTCCATGTTGAACAAGCTGAAACGTGCGGCGCTTGGCGCGCATACGCCGCATGACAAGGCAACTGCTGCAAGCAAACCGGTCCCGATGCCTCTGCCCGCGCAGGTACGCATCCTGATGAGTCAGCATATCGGCGCTCCCGCCAAGGCTTTGGTGAAGAAGGGCGACGAGGTGTTCGTCGGTACCAAGATCGGTGAAGCTGGCGGCTTTGTGTCTGCAAATATCCACTCCAGCGTCTCGGGCACTGTGGCGGCTGTGGAGCCGTTCCGTCTGTCCAATGGCCGGATGTGCGACTCTGTGGTCATCAAGACCGATGGCAAGCAGACCGTAGACCCCGCCGTGAAGGCACCCGAAGTGACCGATAAGGCCAGCTTCCTCGCCGCCGTGCGTGAGAGCGGTCTGGTGGGTCTGGGCGGCGCAGGCTTCCCGACTGACGTCAAGCTGCAGCCCAAGGACCCCGTGGACACCCTGCTCATCAACGCCTCCGAGTGTGAAGTCTGGCTGACCAGCGACACGCAGGAGATGCTGAACTGAGCAGACGACATCGTCCGCGGCATCGAGGCTGTGCTGAAGTACACCGGCATCCCGAAGTGCGTCATCGGCATTGAGAACAACAAGCCCGAGTGCATCGACCTGCTGTGCCAGAAGACGAAGGACAAGCCCGCCATTGAGGTGAAGCCCCTGCCCAGCGTCTACGGCACCGGCGCAGAGCTCATCCTCATTGAGAAGTGCCTGGGCCGCGAGGTCCCGCACGGCGGCCTGCCCGCCGCTGCCGGCGCCATCGTCATGAACGTGACCAGTGTGTCCAGCCTCGGCAAGTATCTGGCTACCGGTATGCCGGTGGTCAGCCGCGTCATTACCGTGGACGGCGATGCCTGCGAGAAGCCCCAGAACCTCATCGTCCCCGTGGGTACTTCCTACGAGGATGTCCTGAACACTGCCGGCCTCAAGGGCGGCGTCACTCTGGGCAAGGTCGTGGCCGGCGGCGCTATGATGGGTCCCGCTGTGCGTGACCTGAGCTACCCCACCACCAAGACCACTTCCGGCCTTATCATGCTGAGCGAAGCGACCGCACAGCCCCCGCAGGTCAACCCCTGCATCCGCTGCGGCCGCTGCGTCGAGTACTGCCCCATGGGTCTGGAGCCCGTGGAGGTCAACCAGGCTTACGCTGCCCGCGACGTCCAGGAGCTGGGCAAGTTGCACGTTGACTACTGCTTCAACTGCGGCTCCTGCACCTTCGTCTGCCCGGCCAAGCGTCCCTGCACCCAGATGATGGGTCTGGCCAAGGCATTCTATCTCGGTGAAATCAAAAAAGGAGGCAATAAGTAATGGATACGAAGCTTATTGTTTCGGCCTCCCCGCACCTGCGCTCTGAGGAGACGACCGCCGGCCTGATGGCCAACGTGATCGTGGCTCTGACCCCGTGCGTCGTGGCCTCTGCCATTATCTTTGGTCTGCGTGCTCTGCTGGTCACCGCAGTGTCCGTCGTGGCCTGCGTGGCTTTCGAGTGGCTGTATTGCAAGCTGATGAAGAGGGCAAACCCCATCAGCGATCTGTCCGCTGTTGTCACCGGCATCATCCTCGCCATGAACGTGCCTGTGGGCATGCCCATCGGTGAGCTGCTCATCGGCGACTTCGTGGCCATCATCGTGGTCAAGCAGCTGTTCGGCGGCATCGGCATGAACTTCGCGAACCCCGCTCTGGTGGGCCGTATCGTGCTGTTCGTCAGCTTTGCCGGCGCTATGAACAACTGGGTGTTCCCGGATGCAGCGGTCGATCAGCTGTCCTCCGCTACTCCTTTGGCTGTGGCTGACCCCAACAAACTGAGCCTGCTGGACCTCTTCATGGGCGTCCACGGCGGCGTTCTGGGCGAGACCTGCGCTCTGGCCATCGTGCTGGGCCTGATCTACCTCGTGGTCACCAAGACCATCAGCATCGCCATCCCTGCCGCTTACGTTGGCAGCATGTTCGTGTTCTACCTCATCGCCACCCACAGCGTCCACGCTGCACTGGTGGCTGTGCTGAGCGGCGGCCTGCTGTTCGGCGCTGTGTTCATGGCCACCGACTACGTCACCAGCCCCTTCACCCTGAAGGGCAAGCTGGTCTACGGCGTGGCTCTGGGCGTCGTCACCTTCGCGATCCGTTACTGGGGCAGCTACACCGAGGGCGTGTCCTTCGCACTGCTGTTCATGAACCTGTGGGTCCCGTACATCAATGACTTGACCCGCCAGACGCCGTATGGCTATGTCAAACCTGCTAAGAAGGAGGCTGCTGGCAAATGAATAAGTCTACTTGGGAAAGCACGGTAAAGCCGGTAGTCGTGCTGAGCGTCATCGCACTGGTGGTCAGCTTCCTGCTGGCCCTGGTCAACTCCTTTACTGCGCCTATCATCGAAGAAAACCAGAAGGCCGCCACTCTGGCAGCTTATGTGGACGTCATGCCCACTGTTTCTGACGCCAAGACGCTGGAAGAAGTGACCGGCTACACCACCGAGAATGTCACCGGCGTCGTCAAGGCCGAGGATGGCAGCATCGCCATCAAGGCTGAGGAGAAGGGCTTCGACGGCGGCATCCTCACCGTCATCATGGGCTACGACACCAACGGCACCGTCACCGGCATCTGGGTGGACGCTTCCACTCAGACCAAGGGCATCGGCTCCAATGTCGCAAGCGACACCTTCCTTGCCCAGTTCAACGGCATGGACGGCACCCAGAATATCGCCATCGGTCAGGGCGGTTTTGACGCATACAGCGGCGCGACCATTTCCTCTAAGGCACTGTTCGCCGCCATCAACGACTGCGTCAACTGCTACAACGAGCTGGCATAAAGGAGGTTGGTAAGAAATGGCATCTGAAAACAAGTCCAAGGTAAGCATCCTTACCAACGGCATCATCAAAGAGAACCCCGTTCTGCGTCTGGTCCTGGGCACCTGCTCCTGCCTGGCAGTTACCACGGCAGTCTCCAGCGCACTGGGCATGGGCGCAGCCTTCACCTTCGTGCTGGTCTGCTCCAACATCCTGATCTCGCTGCTGCGCAACGTGATCCCCGCAAAGGTCCATCTGCCCTGCTACATCGTCATCATCGCAGGCTTCGTCACCATCGTCCAGATGGTCATGCACGCCTACATGGACAGCCTGTACACCGCACTGGGCGTCTTCCTGCCCCTGATCGTCGTCAACTGTATCATCCTTGGCCGTGCCGAGATGTTCGCCTGCAAGAACAATGTGGTCGATTCTGCACTGGACGGCGTCGGCATGGGCATCGGCTACACCCTCACCGTCGTGCTGATGGCTACCATCCGCGAGGTGCTGGGCAGCGGCACTTGGCTGGGCTTCCAGGTCCTGCCCGACAGCATCGCCCGCATCAGCATCATGACTCAGGCTCCCGGCGCATTCTTCTGCTACGGCGTCCTGATGGCCGGCTGTGTCTGGCTGGAAGGCAAGCTGGATGCGCGCATCGAGCGCAAGAGCTGCTGCGACATCGACAATCTGAAGAAGGAGGGCTAATAAGATGCTCATCAAACTCGCTGCTATCTTCTTCAGCATGATCCTTGTCAACAACTACGTGCTGGTGAAGTTCTATGGCATCTGCCCGTTCCTGGGCGTTTCCAAGAAGTTTGACTCCGCTGTGGGTATGTCCGGCGCTGTCATCTTCGTCATGTTCATGGCTACGGCTGTGACCTTCCCGCTGCAGATCTTTGTTCTGAACCCCGCCGGTCTGAGCTATCTGCAGACCATCGTGTTCATTCTGGTCATTGCAGTTCTGGTGCAGTTCATCGAGATCTTCCTGAAGAAGTATGTCGTTGCGCTGTACAACTCTCTGGGCGTCTACCTGCCCCTGATCACCACCAACTGCTGCGTTCTGGCTGTCACCATTCTGGTCGTCGATGACTACGGCGCAGACGTCGAGGCTCTGGGCTTCGGCGCTGCCTACATCGAGGCTCTGGTCTGTGCCATCGGCGCAGGCGTCGGCTTCATGCTGGCTATGGTCATGTTCAGCGGCGTGCGCAAGCGCGTGGAGGCCTGTGATCCCCCGGCTCCCTTCAAGGGCCTGCCCATCACTCTGCTGGCCGCAGCGATCACCAGCCTGTCCTTCATGGGCTTTGGCGGCATCGTTGAGAATCTGTTTAACGTGACGCTGTAAAGGAGGAACAGGATTATGAATATCGCATCTGCTGTTATCCTCTGCACCATCGTCGGTGCTGTCGGCGCAATCATTCTGGTCGCCGCTGCCAAGTTCATGGCAGTTGAGGAAGACCCCCGTATCGAAGAAGTTGCCAGCTGTCTGGCCGGCGCAAACTGCGGCGGCTGCGGCTACGCAGGCTGTGCCGACTACGCAAAGGCTGTCGTCATGGACGGCGTGCCTTGCGACAAGTGCGCTCCCGGCGGCCCCAAGGCTGCTGCTGCCATCGCCAAGATCATGGGCGGTGAGGCAAGCGCTGTGGAGAAGAAGGCCGTGGTCCAGTGCCAGGGCAGCTCCGAGCACTGCAAGCCCGCTTACGACTACAAGGGCATCCAGACCTGCGCCGCTGCTGCTACCCTGTACGGCGGCCCCAAGACCTGCTCCTTTGCCTGCATCGGTCTGGGCGACTGCACCAAGGTCTGTAAGTTCGACGCCATCCACATCGTGGACGGTGTTGCCAAGGTGGACAAGGACAAGTGTACCGGCTGTGGTGCCTGCGCCAACATCTGCCCCAAGAAGGTCATCATGATCGACGCCGGCGGCCCGCGCAAGCCTGTCGTTATGTGCTCCAACCAGGACAAGGGCGCTGTCGCCAACAAGCTCTGCACCACCAGCTGCATCGCCTGCGGTATGTGTGAGCGCACCTGTAAGTTCGACGCGATCCATGTCGTTGACGGCGTGGCCCGCGTGGACTACGACAAGTGCAAGGGCTGCGGTATGTGCGCCCAGAAGTGCCCGAAGAAGATCATTCTCTTCCCCCTGAAGGACGATCCGTATCCCCCGAAGCCCGTGGTGAAGCCTGCTGCTCCCGCAGCAAAGCCCGCCGCTGCCGCAGCTCCCGCTGCAAAGCCGGAGGCTAAGGCCGAAGAGGCAAAGCCCGAGACCAAGGCTGAATAAGCGCTGACCTCAAAGAGGGCCGGACAGCTGTCCGGCCCTCTTTTTGTGCAGAAAACCTCTCCGTCATCGCTGCGCGATGCCACCTCCCCTATCGAGGGGAGGCTTTGGCATATCGGAAAAGTCAGCCTCTTCGCCAGAGGCTCCCCTACCAGGGGCAACGGCGACGACCGCCGCCAGCGGCGGAAACAGGGAGGAGCTGTTGGGGCAGCGGCCAGCAAGATGCAAGCGACAGCGAAGCAGACGCTGGGTGCCGCAACCCGGCCTTGTCTGCGAAGCAGACTGAGAGGTTGGACGAAGGAGAATCTGCCCCACCGTAAAGCCGCGATTGAGAGGTTGAAACTCCGGCAGCAGAAAGCTATAATGGGATAGGATACAACGCGCTTATGGCAAGGCGCAGACGGAAAAGGAAAAACGGAAAGAGGAATCATATGGAACAAAAGAACACCCGCCTGCGGAACGTGGGCTTCATCACCTTCTTTTTCAGCGGCATCTGCGCCATTTCCAGCGGCGTGGTGGTCAGCCTATTGCAGGAGCAGTATGGCTTCGCCTACGGCATGACCGGAACCCTGCTGTCTCTCATGAGCATCGGCAACCTGCTGGCAGGCTTTCTCATCGCCATGCTGCCCGGCAAGCTGGGCATGAAGCCCAGCATCCTGCTGCTGACCATCGGCTATGCGCTGGGCTACGCCATGATGGGCCTCAGCGGCGCGGTGGCTGTGCTGGCGCTGGGCTTCTTCCTCGTGGGCATCGCCAAGGGCAGTGTCATCAACACCTGCACCATCCTCGTCAGCGACAACTCCGCTGACCGCACCCGGGGCATGAACCTGATGCACAGCTGCTACGCCTGCGGCGCACTGCTCTGCCCCTTTTTCATCGCGGCGGCAGGCAGGGTGAGCGGCTCCTTCGCCGTGCTGGTGCTGGCTGTGCTGGGTCTGCTGCTCTGGCTGGTGTATATGGGGACTCCCTTTGCGGGCAAGGGCGCAGGCAAGAAGGAAGTCACCGATTGGAGCTTCCTCAAATCCACCCGCTTCTGGCTGTTGACCGGCCTGCTCTTCTGCCAGAACGCCGCTGAGCAGAGCGTCACCGGCTGGATGGTCACTTACTTCAAGGGCAGCGGCATCATCGCAGGCGCACTGGCGGCCTATACCGTCACCGTCATGTGGGGCGCGACCCTCGTGGCACGTCTGCTCATCGCCTTCGTGTTCCCCTTCAAGCAGCCCCGCAAGGCCATGGTGGTCATGGGCGTGAGCTGCACCATCTTCTACATCCTGCTGGTGCAGGCCCGCAGTCAGGGCGCGGCCATCGTGCTGCTGTTCGCCTTTGCCTTTGCGATGGCGGGCATGAACCCCACCGCTGTGGCCAGCGCAGGCCGTATGACCAGCGTGACCAGCATGGGCATCATGCTGCCGGTGGCGGCCAGCGGCGCGATCCTGATGCCCTGGGTCATCGGCGTCGTGGCCGAAAGCGCCGGTCTTGCCGCCGGTATGATGACCAACATCGTTCCCTGCGTGGGTCTGGTCATCTTTGCGGTGCTTGTGGCAAAGCTTCCGGAAGAATAAAAATAAGAAGTGCAGCTGTATCAGCTCTCTACGGAGGGAGGTTATCTGATACAGTTGCACTTTTTTGACGCTGATAAGTTGAAAATCGAACTGTATCAGCTGATACAGAGCCTCCGGCCTGATACAGTGAGTCAGTGTATCAGCGAGTGTCAGTGTATCAAACTGATACAGAGACAAAATAAGACGTAGATAAGATATATATTTGTCAGCGTATCACTTATTCTCCCGCAGTAGTGCCGATGCCTCTCGCCTTTGCGCTGAATTCACAGCCGCAGTAGTCCTGCCGGTAGAGGCCGTATTCCTCCGAGAGCTGCAAGCTGCGCAGATAGCCGTTCTGCTTTTTGAAGTCGGAGGGCAGGTGCTTTACGCCGAACTCCTGCTCCAGCTCCTGCCCGATGGCATTGATGCGCTTGGCGTCCTTGTGGGGGCTGATGGAGAGGGTCGTGGTGAACCAGTCGAAGCCGTGCTCGGCGGCATACTGGGCCGCACGGCGCATCCGCAGCCGATAGCAGACCGTGCAGCGACTGCCGCGCTCCGGCTCGTTTTCGAGGCCCGCGACAGCGGAGTAGAACTCCTGCGGGTCGTACCGGTCTTCCACTACCGTCACGCCCAGCGGGTGGGCGGCGGCGACGAAGCGTTCCAGCTCTTCGCCCCGGCGGTGGTATTCTTCGGCGGGCCATGTGTTGGGGTTGTAGTAGAGTACGGTGATGTCGAAATACCGGCACAGCCGCTCCAGCACGGCGCTGGAACAGGGGCCGCAGCAGGCATGGAGCAGCAGCCGGGGGCGGGTGTCGCCCAGAGTTTTCAACACTTCGTCCATCTGCTGTGAAAAATTGAGTTGGTTTGACATAAGAAAAGTCCTTTGCTATACTAAAATGAACCTATAAAAGGGCAGGCTGCCCTTCATACAACCTCTCAGTCTCGCTGTCGCTCGACAGCTCCCCTTGTAGGGGAGCCTCTGGCGAAGAGGGAAAGCTTTACGGAATGCCAAAGCCTCCCCTCGTTAGGAGCAACAACGACGACCGCCGCCAGCGGCGGAAACAGGGAGTCGCTGTTGGGGCCGCGGCCAGCAGGATGCGAGGCCCGCACCAAGGGCCGAAGCAGATGCTGGGAGCCGCAACCCGGGCAGTGGCACGGCGTCAGCCGTGACGGAGAGGTTGAGCATTTTTCTAATTATACCACAAACGGAGGAAAACTTCGATGACCAAAGAAAAGATAGCCCGCATCAACGAGCTGGCACACAAGAGCAAGACCACCGGCCTGACGGAGGCCGAAAAAGCCGAGCAGCAGGCTCTGCGCAAGGAGTATATCGAGGACATGAAGTCCAGCCTTCGCGCCCAGCTGGAGCGCACCTCCATCAAGGAGCCGGACGGCACCATCCACAGAGTGAGCAAAAAGAACTGAATCGGGAGGAAAAAGCCGTACAAAACCGCTTTTTCCTCTTTTTTTGTGGGCGAAAGAGTGCTATACTTATACTCGAGCTGTTGCGTGCTCCGGCAGGAGCTGCGCGGCAGAAAACAAGTTTCCCAAGGCGGCGTATCCCGGGCAGGGTGCGCGGAAAAGGCCGCCTTTTGAAAAATAATAAAGAGGTCATTTATTATGCTTACTGCAATTACGGGTATCAACTGGGGCGATGAGGGCAAGGGCCGCATGGTCGACCTGATCAGCCAGGAGTACGATATTGTTGCACGCTATCAGGGCGGCAACAATGCTGGTCATACCGTCAAGAACGAGCGGGGCAAGTTCGTGCTGAACCTGCTGCCCTCCGGTATCCTCCGTCCCAATGTTGTCTGCGTGATGGGCAACGGTATGGTCATCGACCCCCACCATCTGGACGGTGAGATCAACAATCTGCGCGAGCAGGGTATCTCCATCACCCCTGCCAACCTGAAGATCTCTGACCGCGCCACCATCACCATGCCCTACCATGTCGATCAGGACGGTCTGGAAGAGGCACGTCTGTCCAAGACCGGCGCACAGTTCGGCTCCACCAAGCGCGGCATCGCTTACACTTACGGTGACAAGTACATGAAGAAGACCCTCCGTATGGGCGACCTGCTGCATCTGGACGACTCCGTCAAGAAGCGCCTGGTCACCATGGTGGACTCCAAGAACCTCGTCATGGAGGGCAGCTACAACGCCGCTCCCATCAGCGTGGACGAGATGTGGGCATGGCTGGAGAAGTATGCCGCCATCTTCAAGGACTACATCTGCGATGTGGGCCAGTATCTGGCTGATGCCGATGCCGCCGGCAAGAAGGTGCTGTTCGAGGCCCAGCTGGGCGCTCTGCGCGACATCGACTTCGGCATCTATCCCTACACCACTTCCTCCAACACCATCGGCGCTTACGCCCCCATCGGCGCAGGCATCCCGGGCCACAAGCTGACCAACTCCGTCGGCGTCATGAAGGCTTATTCCTCCTGCGTCGGCGACGGCCCCTTTGTCACTGAGCTGGCCATGACCGAGGAAGAGAAGCACGCTCTGCGTGAGGCCGGCCACGAGTACGGCGCTGCCACCGGCCGTCCCCGCCGCGTCGGCCCCATCGACCTGGTGGCAAGCCGCTACGGCGTCTTCTGCCAGGGCTGCGACGAGGTCGCCCTGACCCTGCTGGACGTGCTGGACTACATGGAGAAGATCCCCATGGTCACTGCTTACAAACTGAGCGACGGCACCACCACCACCCGCTTCCCCATGGGCGAGGCTCTGGACACCGCACAGCCGGTGGTGGAGTATCTGCCCGGCTGGCACTGCGACATCACCGCCGCCCGCAAGTGGGAAGACCTGCCCAAGGAGGCCCAGAACTACGTCGAGTATCTGGAAAAGGCCGTGGGCTGCAAGATCACCTATATCTCTGTGGGCGCAGAGCGTGAGGCATACATCCACCACGTGGTCTAAACCCTGAATTCACCGGAAAGAAGGATGCCGCTAATGTTTGACATCATCGCCGACAGCGCCTGTGACTTTACGCCGGAAATGGCGCAGAAGATAGGCGTGGAGATCGTGCCGTTCTATGCTTCGCTGGACGGTGAGCACTACCGCAAGGAGGGCAAGGAGATCGCTGTGCGGGATTTCTACCAGTTCATGGTGGACAACCCCTCTGCCTACCCCAAGACCAGCCTTGCCTCCATCGAGGATTTCGAAGAGGTGTTCCGCCGTCAGGCTGAGGCCGGCCGCCCCACCCTCTGCCTCTGCTTCACCGGCAAGATGAGCGGCTGTGTGGGCAGCGCCCGCAACGCCCGGGAGCTGGTGCTCGAGGACTACCCCGACGCGAAGATCGAGGTGCTGGACTCGGCAGCGGCTACTGTCACTGAGGCGACTATGGTGGAGAACGCTGTGGCCATCCGCGACGCAGGCTGCACGCTGGACGAGGCGGTGACCTGGCTGGAAGCGGAAAAATCCACCAACAACATCTTCTTCACGGTGGGCAACCTCGATTACCTCATCAAGGGCGGACGCATCGGCAAAGTCTCTGGCCGGGCGGCGAACTTCCTGGGCATCAAGCCGATGATACTCTTCAAAGACGGCGAGATATTCTCGGGCGGTGTGGCCCGGGGCCGTCAGAAGAGCTTTGAGAAGGCCCTTGAGCAGATGATGAACTATCTGGACGCCAACGGCGGCACGCCCGACGACTACCGCATCATCGTGGGCTACGGCTACGATGAAGAAGAGGGCAAACGGCTCTGGATGCAGACCCGCGCCGCCCTGCGTGCCAAGTACCCCGCCGCACAGTGCGAGGTGGGCCTGCTGCAGATCGGCTGCACCATCGCGGTCCATACCGGCCCCTATGCGCTGGGCATGGGCATCATGCGCCGCTGGAAAAAGCAGTAATCGCTGGATCAAAAAAATCCTCTCCCATCGGGAGAGGATTTTTTTGTGTGTTATAGAGTGTTATCGGCCCTCGGTGCGCTGCGCCAGACGGGAAAAGCGCTTGTCTTTGTCCTTTTCGTCGTCCTGCGGGGCAGGTGTGGTGTGGGTGAACCGGACTTCGGTGACGCGGCGGCGGGCCGTGCGGGTCACGACGCCCTCGTAGTCGTTCAGCTGGAAATGGTCGCCCACCTTGGGCAGATGGTGGGTCTTTTCCTGCACGAGGCCGTTCACGGTGTTGGAGTCGATGTCCTCATCCTCGGGCAGGTCCAGCGTCTCGTAAAGGTCGTCCACGCTGGCCGAGCCGGACACGAGCCAGCTGCCGTCCGACTGCTGGCGGAAGTCCTCCGTGGCCTCGTCGTGTTCGTCCCAGATCTCGCCCACAAGCTCTTCCAGAATGTCCTCAAGGGTGATGATGCCCTCGGTGCCGCCGTATTCGTCCACGACGACTGCCATGTGATGGTGCTGCTCCCGCAGGGTGCGCAGCAGCTGGGAGATCTGGGTGGAGCCGGTGGTGTAGAGGGTGGGGGCGATGAGGTCCTCCATCGTGACGGTCTTTTTCAGACGGGCGATATAGAAATCCTTCTCGTGGACGACACCGATGATGTTGTCGACGGTGTCGTGATAGACGGGCAGACGGGAATAGCCGGATTCTGCGAATGTCTGCGCAAGCTCTTCCAGCGAAATATCGTCCTCCACAGCCACCACGTCTACGCGGGGCGTCAGGATCTCTTCCACCTCCACGTCATCGAACTCGATGGCGCTGCGGATGAGCTGGCTTTCCCGGTCGGTAAGCTCACCGTCGTTCTCAGCCTCGCTCACCATGGTGATGAGCTCACCTTCGGTGATGGCGTCGCTCTCACTGCTGTGGACGAAGCGTCCCAGCAGCTTCTTCCACTGGCTGAACAGCCAGGTCAGCGGGGTGAAGAGGGTCAGGAGCAGACTCAGCACCGGCGAGACGGCGGTTGCGATCGTCTCGGGCATCTCCTTGGCGAGGGTCTTGGGGGTCACTTCGCCGAAGATGAGGACGACTACCGTCAGCACCATGGTGGAGGTGGTGGCGCCCCGCTCTGCACCCAGCCACTTGGTAAAGAGGACGGTGCCGATGGAAGCGGCGGCGATATTTACGATGTTGTTGCCGATGAGGATGGAGGAGAGAAGCTTGTCGTACTTCTCGGCCATCGCCAGCACCCGGGCGGCGGAAGTGTCGCCCTCCTCAGCGCGGCTTTTCAGGCGTATCTGGTTCAGGGAAGAAAATGCGGTCTCGGAGGCGGAGAAGAATGCGGAAAACGCGATCAAAACGATCAGCGCCACCAAGAGCGTTATACTGCCATCGTCCATAATAAAGGTTGATCAACTCTACTTTCTTATAATAATATGTTAACCAAAAAGTGCTTTCCACCGTTGCCTTCGACGATGAAAAGCACTTTGTTCAACGCCTATAATATCATATTCCACCCGCCGGTGCAAGCGTTCCTGTCAGGAGGAGGGATAAAATAGGTAAAAAGTTTGCGGTTTTTAGCGGAGCACAAGGCCCGTGCCGTCGTAGTCCACCGTCAGGGTCGCGCCCTCGGTGTAGCTGCCCTGAATGATGGCCTTTGCGATGAGCGTCTCCACACGGCTCTGGATGAACCGCTTGATGGGACGTGCGCCGTAGACGCTGTCATAAGAGGAATCAATGATGAAGTCCTTGGCTGCCGTGGTGACGTCCAGCTTGAGGTGCTTGCCCTCGTCCATCCGCTTGCGCAGATCTTCGAGCTGCAGGTCCACGATCTTGCGGGTCTCGTCCTTGGTGAGGCTCTTGTAGTAGACGATCTCGTCCAGACGGTTCAGGAACTCGGGACGGAATTTGCTCTTCAGCAGCAGATCGATCTGCTTGCGGGCATCCTCACTCAGCTCGTTGGAGCCCTCGGCGCGGCGCTGCTCCAGGTCGTTCAGGATGATGTCACTGCCGAGGTTGGAGGTCAGGATGATGACGGTGTTCTTGAAGTCCACCGTGCGGCCCTGACTGTCGGTGATGCGGCCATCGTCCAGCACCTGCAGCAGGATGTTGAAGACGTCGGGGTGAGCCTTTTCCACCTCATCGAACAGCACGACGCTGTAGGGTTTGCGGCGGACGGCCTCGGTCAGCTGGCCGCCCTCTTCATAACCGACGTATCCCGGAGGCGCGCCGATCAGGCGGCTGACGCTGAACTTCTCCATATACTCGGTCATGTCGATACGCACCATGTTCCGCTCGTCGTCGAACAGAGCCTGTGCCAGAGCTTTTGCCAGCTCGGTCTTGCCGACGCCGGTGGGGCCGAGGAAGAGGAAGCTGCCGATGGGGCGGTTGGGGTTTGCGATGCCGGCGCGGCTGCGCAGGATGGCTTCGCTCACCTTGGTGACGGCCTCATCCTGGCCGATGACTCTCTTGTGGAGCACATCGTCCAGATGCAGCAGCTTCTCGCGCTCACCCTCCACCAGCTTCTCCACGGGGATGCCGGTCCAGCGGGCCACGATGCGGGCGATCTCCTCGTCGGTCACGCGGTCGCGCAGCAGGCTGTCTTCCTTCTTGGCGGCGGCGATCTTCTCTTCTTCTTCCAGCTGTTTCTGCAGCTGAGGCAGCTTGCCGTATTTCAGCTCAGCGGCCTTGTTCAGATTGTATTCGCGCTGTGCCTTCTCGATGGCGGCGTTGGTCTGCTCGATCTGCTCGCGCAGAGACTGCACCTTGCCGATGGCATTCTTCTCGTTTTCCCACTTTGCCTTCATGCTGTGGAACTTATCCTGCAGCTCGGCCAGCTCTTTTTCGAGGTCGCGCAGACGGCTCTGGCTCAGAGCGTCGGTCTCCTTTTTCAGGCTGACCTGCTCGATCTGCAGCTGGGTGATGCGGTGGGCGAGGTCGTCCATCTCGCTGGGCATACTGTCCATCTCGGTCTTTATCATGGCGCAGGCTTCATCCACGAGGTCAATGGCCTTATCGGGGAGGAAGCGGTCGGTGATATAGCGGTCAGAGAGGGTGGCGGCGGCGATCAATGCATTATCGCTGATCTTCACGCCGTGGAACACCTCGTACCGCTCTTTCAGGCCGCGCAGGATGGAGATGGTGTCTTCCACGGTAGGCTCATCCACCTGAACCGGCTGGAAGCGGCGCTCCAGAGCGGGGTCTTTCTCGATATACTGGCGGTACTCGTCCAGCGTGGTCGCGCCGATGCAGTGCAGCTCGCCGCGGGCCAGCATGGGTTTCAGCAGATTGCCGGCGTCCATTGCGCCGTCGGTCTTGCCGGCACCCACGATGGTGTGCAGCTCATCAATGAAGAGGATGATCTTGCCCTCGCTCTTCTTCACCTCATTCAGGACGCTCTTCAAACGCTCCTCAAACTCGCCGCGGTACTTTGCGCCAGCCACCAGAGCACCCATGTCCAGGCTGAACACGGTGCGGTCTTTCAGGTTCTCCGGCACATCGCCCCGGACGATACGCTGGGCCAGACCCTCGGCGATGGCGGTCTTGCCGACGCCCGGCTCACCGATGAGGCAGGGGTTGTTCTTCGTCTTACGGGACAGGATGCGGATGACATTTCGAATTTCCTGGTCACGGCCAATGACGGGGTCCAGCTTCTGCTTGCGGGCCAGGTCAACGAGGTCCTGACCATACTTCTGCAGGGCATTGTAGGTGTCCTCGGGGTTGTCGTTGGTCACGCGCTGGTTGCCGCGCACGGCGGTGAGCTGCTGTAAGAACTTATCCTTCGTGATGCTAAAGGCGCGGAACAGCTCGGAGGTGTTCTGGGTCTGCTCGTCCAGCAGGGCGAGGAAGATATGCTCGACGCTGACGTAGTCGTCCTTCATGGCCTTGGCCTCGCGGGCGGCGGCGCTCAGCACCTTGTCGGTGGCCTGCGAGATATAGACCTTGTCGGGGTCACGGCCAGAGCCGGATACCCGGGGCATTGCGGAAAGCTTTTCGGCCACAGCGGCGGAGAAGCTGCCTGCGTCCACATTCAGTTTCTGGAGCAGCTGGGGGATAAGACCCTGCTCCTGTGTCGCCAGAGCGTGGAGCAGATGCTCCGGCTCCAGTGCGTTATGCTGATACTCCACAGCCAGCTGCTGCGCCGCCTGCAGAGCCTCAAGGGTCTTCTGGGTATATTGATTGGTATTCATAAAGTCAAGCCTCCATTCGTACCGGAAGTTGAGATTCAGGCGGTGGGCCGGAATACTGTTTAGCACTCTAGCTCATCGACTGCTAAAAATATACTCCAAACACGCTGCAATGTCAATAGGCAAAACCCGGAAGAGCCTCGGATTCACAAAAAGTTTGCAAAAATGAAAAAAATCACACCATATCGTCTCACGAAGGCAAACAAAAGGCCCCTGCCGGGCGGAAAGCCGCAGCAGGGGCGGAAGGAATGAGAGGATCATTCAGCAAACAGCGGGGTGGACAGATAACGGTCGCCGGTGTCGGGCAGCAGGACGACGATGTTCTTGCCTGCGTTCTCGGGGCGCTTTGCCAGCTGGATGGCAGCCCAGACAGCAGCACCGGAGGAGATGCCCACCAGAACGCCTTCCTTGTGGCCGATCAGGCGGCCGGTGGCAAAGGCGTCGTCATTTTCGACGGCAATGATCTCGTCGTAGACCTTGGTGTCCAGCACGTCGGGGACGAAGCCTGCGCCGATGCCCTGGATCTTGTGCGCACCGGCGGTGCCCTTGCTCAGGACAGGGGAGGTAGCGGGCTCAACGGCCACGACCTTGACGCCGGGATTCTTGCTCTTGAGGTACTGGCCCACACCGGTGATGGTGCCGCCGGTGCCGACGCCGGCTACAAAGATGTCGACCTTGCCGTCGGTGTCGTCCCAGATCTCGGGGCCGGTGGTGGCGATATGAGCCTTGGGGTTGGCCGGGTTGACGAACTGGCCGGGGATGAAGGAGTTGGGGATCTCTTTTGCCAGCTCGTCGGCCTTGGCGATAGCGCCCTTCATGCCCTTGGCACCCTCGCTCAGCACCAACTCTGCGCCGTAAGCCTTCATCAGCTGGCGGCGCTCGACGCTCATGGTCTCGGGCATCACGATGATGATGCGGTAGCCCTTGGCAGCTGCCACGGCAGCCAGACCGATGCCGGTGTTGCCGGAGGTGGGCTCGATGATGACGGAGCCGGGCTTGAGCTTGCCGGAAGCCTCGGCGTCATCGATCATGGCCTTGGCGATACGGTCCTTGACGGAGCCGGCGGGGTTGAAGTATTCCAGCTTTGCCAGAAGCTTGGCAGAAAGGTCTGCATCCTTCTCGATATGGGTCAGCTCCAGCAGCGGGGTGTGGCCGATCAGCTGGTCTGCGGAAGTATAGATCTTGCTCATAATAGTAAACCTCCCTATTGCGGGCGATGCGCCCGGCTGCACCGGAGATAGCCGGTGTCGTCTCGATGTCCCTCATATTACCGTTAAACCAATGTGGTTTGTGGGTTTGGCTGTATTATAGCTTCCTTTGGGGCAGTTGTCAATGAGAAATCGAAAATTTCTGATTGAAAAGTTATAAACCCTGTTGTATAATAGGTTAAAACGAACGGAGGCGTGTTTCGCAGCTGACCCAGCTGCCTCACAATAATAACAGGAAAGAAGAGAAAGGAATGTCTATGATCGTTTCCACCAAGGGGCGCTATGCGCTGCGCGTGATGATAGATTTGGCTGAGCATCGCTCTGAAAAATATGTCCCGCTGAAAGAGGTCGCCGCCCGGCAGGAGATCTCCGAAAAATACCTCGAAAACATCCTCAAGGTTCTGGTGCAGAACGGCTTCCTCGAGGGTCTGCGCGGCAAGGGCGGCGGCTATCGTCTGACCCGCGAGCCCGACCAGTACACCGTGGGCGAGATCCTGACTCTTACCGAGGGAAGCCTTGCACCGGTGAGCTGTCTTGCACAGGGCGCGGCTCCCTGCCGCCGGATGAGCAGCTGCCGCACGTATGATATGTGGAAGGGCCTTGATGACCTCATTGAGGACTACTTTGGCAAGATCACCCTTGCAGACCTCGCCGCACCCGATGAGGCAGGCAACGACTATGTTATCTGAAGGATGAGCAAAAGAAAATCCCTGCCATCGGCAGGGATTTTCTTTTGTGCAGATCGGATCAGGAAACGACAGCGCCGCTGGTCAGCGTGCTGGTGACAGCGTCCATCAAGGCCACCATGGTGCAGTAGTTCTGGCCGTAGGTGTCCGCATAGGCGGAGTAGGTGTCGATCTGCTCCTGCGTGGGGGCGATGTCCAGAGACTCGGCCACGGCCTGATAGAGCAGAGCCTCCTTGGAGTAGTCTTCCAGATTGCTCTCGAGGTGGGCCAGCATGGCGTCGGTGTTCTCGTAGCCCAGCAGATTCTGGACGAGGCCGTCGAGGTCATAGCCGTAGTAGCCCGCCAGCGTGCTGTAGTAGTTCAGGCACTGGTTGACCTGATAATCCATCACCTGCTGAGGGATGGACTTGAAGGTGGAGTTTTCCAGCAGGTCGTCCATGACGGCGGTGTTGAGGTTGGAGGTGTAGAGCTGATCCTGATAGTAGGCGCGCAGGGCCTCCACGGTGTAGATGTTGTTGGGGGTGCCGAAGGTGTCGGCCACCCAGCTGTCGGTGAGCTCGGGCAGGACGCTCTCACTGATGTAGTTGAGCACTACGGTGAAGACGGCCTTCTGGCCGCTGAGGGTGACGGTGTTGCCGTTGGCGTCGGTGGAATCGCTGTAGCCGTCGGGGAAGGTGACGTTGACGTCGAAGGTCTCGCCGGGCTTGTGGCCGATGATCTGGTCTTCAAAACCGTCGATGAAAGTGCCGCTGCCCAGCGTCAGATCGTAGTTCTCGGCGCTGCCGCCGGTGAACTCCGCGTTGTTCACAGAGCCGACATAGTTGATGTTCACGGTGTCGCCGTCGGCGGCAGCGCGGTCGGTGATGTGCTCGGTGGAGGAATGCTGGCTCAGCAGATTGCTGATCTGCTCATCCACTTCCTCGCTGGTGGGCTCGATGTCCGAGCGCTTGATGGCGACGGATGCAAAGTCTTCGGGCAGGGTCACATAGTCCAGAGCGCGGATGCCCTCCCAGTAGCCCTTCTCATCCAGACCATCGCTGTAGTTGAAGTTCTGGTAGTCGTAGTCGGACGCGCTGCCGAGTGCGGAAGAAGATGCCGTGCTGGATGCAGCACTGTCGGCCTTGCCGCCGCAGGCAGCGAGGCTCAGCGCCAGAGCGCCGACGCAGACAAGGCAGAGAGCCTTGGTGAAAATACGCTTCAAAAGAATTCCCTCCTGTTGGTAGACCGGTATTTTGCCGGTGGTTCGAAAAACAACCTCTATTATATCGGGTAAAAATGAAAAAGAAAAGTTTTTTGCAAAATTTCCACACTCTCCCCGCCCTTTGTCGGACTTTTGGGGCCGGAGAGTGCGAAAAGGCGGAAAATCGGTGGAAATGGGGAGGGGGTTCTGATACAATGAGAGTAATAATAAGGAATAACCTCTCCGGCATTGCTTCGCAATGCCACTGCCCGGGTTGCGGCACCCAGCATCCGCAGCGCTTTGCTTGCGTCTTGCTGGCCGCGGCCCCAACAGCGACTCCCTGTTTCCGCCACTGGCGGCGGTCGTCGTTGTTGCTCCTATCGAGGAGAGGCCTTGGCATTTCGTAAAGCTTTATCTCTTCGCCAGAGGCTCCCCTCGCTAGGGGAGCTGTCGAGCGACAGCGAGACTGAGAGGTTGATAAAGGAGGATAAACCCATGGATTTCAACAAAGCAGCTCTGGAAATGCACGAGACGCACCACGGCAAGGTGGGCATCGTGAGCAAGGTGGAGGTCAAGACCCGCGATGACCTGTCCACCGCCTACACCCCCGGTGTCGCTGAACCCTGCCGCAAGATCAAGGAAAACCCCGACGACGTCTACAAGTACACCTTCAAGAGCAATATGGTGGCTGTCGTCTCCAACGGCACCGCCGTGCTGGGTCTGGGTGACATCGGCCCCGAGGCAGGCCTGCCGGTCATGGAGGGCAAGGCTGTGCTGTTCAAGGAGTTCGGCGGCGTGGACGCTTTCCCCATCTGCATCGACGCCCACGACGCGGCCAGCGTCATCGCGGCCTGCAAGGCCATTGCCCCCACCTTCGGCGGCATCAACCTCGAAGACATCAAGAGCCCTGAGTGCTTTGAGATCGAAGAGACCTTGGAGCGTGAGCTGGACATCCCCGTCTTCCACGATGACCAGCACGGCACGGCCATCGTCGTGACCGCCGCCCTCATCAACGCCCTGCGCGTGGTGGGCAAGAAGATGGAGGACGTCCACATTGTCCTGAACGGCCCCGGCGCTGCCGGTACGGCCATCATCAAGATGCTGATGACCGCCGGTGCTAAGGACATCATCGCCGTGGACCAGTTCGGCACCCTGTATAAGGGCTGCAACAGCGCCGAGGCCCACAAGAACTGGCTGGGCGAAGTGACCAACCCCCGCCAGATCAAGGGCGGCCTGAAAGAAGCTCTTGAGGGCGCAGATGTCTTCATCGGCGTGTCCAAGCCCGGCATCCTGACCACCGAGCTGTGCAGGACCATGAACAAGGACGCCATCGTCTTTGCCATGGCAAACCCCACCCCCGAGATCATGCCCGACGAGGCCAAGGCCGGCGGCGTCCGCGTCATGGCCACCGGCCGCAGCGACTTCCCGAATCAGGTCAACAACGTCCTCTGCTTCCCAGGCCTCTTCAAGGGCGCTCTGAGCGTCCGCGCCCGCGACATCAACGACAAGATGAAGCTGGCCGCCGCCTACGCCATCGCTGACCTCATCACCGACGATGACCGCAGCGAAGAGAACATCATCCCCGGTGCCTTCGACCCCCGGGTGGCCGAGGCTGTGGCGAATGCTGTGGCAAAAGCTGCCCGCGAGAGCGGCGTGGCCCGCCTGTAAACGGAGGGAGCTCCTATGAGAACCATTTCCGCGCAGCAGATCACGG
>SKED01000194.1_pt2 | contig 57892 bp, 46 predicted proteins | sample 4826651 | NCBI WGS metagenome assembly SKED01 (sample SAMN11008818, study PRJNA524170) | human gut metagenome | biome: Human fecal sample; material: Feces; isolation source: fecal sample from pouch patient p19 | host: Homo sapiens | place: Israel: Tel-Aviv | collected 2016-06-28 | reverse complement strand
CGGCGAGGACGGGTGGTAAGGCGTCTCCTCGGTGAACTTCGCCGGGTCGTCGAGCGCCAGGTCGCCGTAGACCTCGTCGGTGGAGACGTGGTGGTAGCGGATGCCGTGCTTGCGGACGGCCTCAAGAAGGCGGAAGGTTCCCTCGACGTTCGTGCGCAGGAAGGGATCGGGGTCTGCGATGGAGTTGTCGTTGTGGCTCTCGGCGGCGTAGTGCACGATGGCGTCGTGGCCGGGGACCAGCTCATCGAGCAGGGCGGCGTCGCAGATGTCGCCCACGACGAGCTCCACGCGGTCCGACGGCAGCCCGGCGATGTTCTCGGGGTTGCCGGCGTAGGTCAGCTTGTCCAGGACGGTGACGTGCACGCCGGGGTGGTTGTCGACCACGTAGTGCACGAAGTTGCTGCCGATGAAGCCGCAGCCGCCCGTGACGATGATGTTCTTAGGCTCAAAAGTGTCGGCCATATTTACCCCCTCTTTGCCTCGTTGGCCACATTCAAAAGATACTTTCCATAGGCGGTCTTCTTCAGCGTTTCGCCCAGTTCGTGTAACTGATTATGGTCAATGAAACCGCGGCGATAAGCGATTTCTTCCAGGCACGCAATGTAATACCCCTGGCGGCTCTGCACGGCCTCTACGTATTCTGCGGCCTTCAAAAGACCCTCGGGCGTGCCCGTATCTAGCCACGCCATGCCTCGCCCCATCAGCTCAACTGATAGTTGGCCTTGATCTAGGTAGGCATTGTTGATGCTTGTGATCTCGAGCTCTCCGCGCGCGCTTGGTTTAACGTTTGCCGCGATGTCGGAAACCTGTCCATCATAGAAGTACAGCCCTGGTACTGCATAGTTCGACTTTGGAAGCTCGGGCTTTTCCTCGATGCCAACCACACGATGGTTCTGGTCGAACTCCACCACACCGAAGGCTCTAGCGTCCTGCACGGGGTATCCAAACACAACGGCCCCGCCATGGCATTCGACCTTCTCCTTTGCGCGTGTAAGCACGCGAGTGAGGTCTTGACCATGGAACATGTTGTCGCCCAGAACCAGCGCACACGGTTCGCCGGCAAGAAAATCGCGCCCGATGGTAAAAGCTTCGGCTAGACCGCGAGGTTTGGCCTGTTCTGCGTACTCTAGGCGCATGCCTAACTCGGATCCGTCCCCGAGAAGTTCCTTGAACGCCGGCAGGTCACGTGGTGTCGAGATGACAAGCACCTCTCGGATTCCAGCGAGCATCAGAACGCTCAAAGGGTAGTACACAAGTGGTTTATCGTAAATAGGCAGAAGCTGTTTGCTAATGGCTTTAGTAATCGGATGCAGTCGAGTGCCAGACCCACCTGCAAGAATTATGCCTTTCAACGTTTTCCCTTCAGCGGCAGCCGAAATAAAGTGCACATTGCTGCTCAAGTCACTTATGGCTGCTTGAACAAATAATATATTGGTCGTATATCTCTTAGGAGTCTGATGCCGTTCTTGCTAATTTCCTCGATTGGATTCAGCGTTCGGTTCAGATTTGACTTTGGTTATGGTTTTAGTTCTATCGCAATTCTTTAAACCTATTGAGAGCCATTTCAGCCTTGAAGTCTTCAAGGAAGTATAAGAAGTCATATTTTGGCTCGTAGCCTAATAGCTCACGACAGTTTTCGATATCCATTACATAAGAAGGACCGCTTGGCATTTCCGGACGGTAGACAATCTTTGATTCAACGCCGTCTGGATTGAATACCTTCGCGATACCGCGAATCCAGTCCTCATTTGAAGTTCCAATACCTGTACCCACATTAAAGAAGCCACCGTCAACGTTCTCTACGGTCACAGCTTTACGTAAGAGCTGACAGAAGTCCTTGACGTTTACAACATCTTTGGCGCGAGTGGGATCGCCCCAGATTTCAAGCGTTTCTCCTGCCATAGCTCGATCCATCAGCAAACGATACCCAAGTGTCCTGCGCACGCCATCGACGTTGTATGACTTGTCGGGGGTAAAGGCGTAGACAGTGGGAAGCCTGAACACAAAGCCTTTTAATCCGTACTCAGCCTGATAATGCTTGATCAAATCAACGGCGAAGCATTTGGAAAGAGCATAGACGGTGTGATCGCCAGTCATAATAATATTGCGATCATCGTAAGGATGAATTACGGGGTTTTCCGGAGTAACGGAACCCAGCACATCGGATATGGTCTGAGCATAAAGAATGCGATCAGCACCTGACTTACGGCAATACTCGAGTACGTTAAGGGCTCCACGGCTGTTTACGTCAATATAATCGGAAGGGTTATAGCCGCTCATATATGCTGGCAGTAAACCGGCAAGAAGAATCACCGCATGGACGCCCTCTTGGGGGAGCTGCTCTAGAGTAGAAGCATCGGACATATCTACACTGGAATAACTAATGCCATAGCGATTGAAAAAATTCGTCTGTCTATGGCCGGCGGCAAACACCTCATATTCATCTGCAGGCAGGTGATTTACTAGATCTTCGGTAAGGTATGCACCAGTGTTGCCGGTTGCACCGATTACTACAATTCTCTTTTTCACGGTTAGCTCACCTTCGCCCTCATGAACTCACTCGGCTCGGCGCGAAATGCATCAAGCTCGGCTTGTGTGTCGAACCTAAGGAATACCGATCCAAATGCATGATTTGCTGCAGTGAACGCCTCAATTTTGGCGCCGGGCTCAATCCACAGCTGCTCTTCGGCAAGATGCGAAGCGACAAAATCAGATGCATATTCCATGCCAGCGAATACGCCGTCGTGATCAGAGTGAAGCATCTGCTGGTACCAGAAACCGTTGTAAACGGGCATCGAAAGATTGCTAACGGGTTCGCCGAGCGCGGCCTTCACCGCTGCCATGACAAGATCGGTCTTGCCGTCGGTGGCATATTTGAGCATCTCGCACAGTCGATTGCCGCCGCCGCGCGGAGAGCTCTCCATAATGTAGGCTTTGCCATCGGTTGCCACGCGAGTCTCTATGTTAAATACGCCGTCACGAAGGCCCAACAGATCAGCCAATCGCTGCAATTCCGAGACAAGCTCTATTTGTGCCCACGCCGGCAATGATGCTGGCATTGCATACGCAGCGGGCGTGTAGGGATTTGGAACGGAGGGATCGAACAGCTGCGAGGTAAAGCTCACGCACGAGAACTTTCCGCCGCTAACGAATCCGTCGGCATCGGAGGAGTCTCCCTTCTTCTCCAAAAACTGCTCGACGATACAGCGCCCATCACGCGAAAACTCGAGAGCGTACTCAACCGCCGCCTTAAGATCCTCGGGGCCATCCACGCGCGAGCAGCCCTTCGATCCAGCCGAATCAACCGGTTTGGCAATCACGGGATAAGCAATCGAATCGGCTTCTTTCATGGCCTCGTCGGCAGAGCGGTAGATATGAAGCTCGGGACAATTAAAGCCATTGTCGCGAAGGAAGGCGCGGTAGCGCTCTTTATCTTGAAGAATGCTGATCGCCTCATAGCTTCCCTGGAACGGCAGCCCCAGTTTCTCGGCAGCATAGGACGCGGACACTACACCGGGATCGGCAGCGAATGACATAATTCCGTCGGCCTTGCATTTTTTAGCGGCGGCAAGAACAGCCTCGTTATCGATGATGCTCGCATTGATGTAGTCATCCGAGAAGGCATGTGCATAGTTATGCGGCAAATAATCGCAAGTAACGACCTTCGCGCCCAACTCGTGCGCTGCCTTAATAACCGGCAGTGCATAACGTGCCCCACCAAGAAGGAGAAGTGTCTTGCTCATCGGTTTTCCTTTCCTGCATCCAGAACGGTATTGCAGATGCGGTCAACGTCTTCCAACGCCAAATCGGCGTACATGGGAAGCGTGATCACCTGGGATGCCGCCTTCTTTGCCACTGGCGTGCGGTCGCTTGAGTACACGCTTCGATAGCATGCGTAATCGTTGACCAGTGGATAGAAGTATTTGCGCGCGCCGACGCCAGTCTTGTCCAGGGCATCGAAAACGTCATCGCGCGTGGCGCCGAAGACACTCGGATCGAACAGCACGGGAAGGTACGCATAGTTGTGGCGTATGTTCTTGGCGGGACGGAAAACGGTCACGCCGGCTGTGCCATCAAGGTTATCCCAATAACGCTCAGCAACGGCCTTACGCTTGCCGATCTCGGCGCCCAGGTGACGAAGATTGCAGACGCCCATAGCCGCGCAGAACTCATTCATCTTGGCATTGCCACCGACGTACTCAACGTCCTCGGGACCTGTAATGCCGAAGTTCTTCCATTGGTTGAGCAGCGGATACAAATCTTCGTCCTTAAAGCAGACGCAACCGCCTTCGATGGTGTTGAATACCTTGGTCGCATGGAAGCTGAACATAGACGCGTCGCCGAATGCCGCCGCGCTATTGCTGCTTCCGTCCTCGTTCACGCGCTCTACGCCGAAGGCGTGGGCTGCATCGTAGATGACCTTCAGCCCGTGACGGTCAGCGATCTCCTGGATGGCGTCGACATCGCAAAGATTACCGTATACATGGACAGGCACGATGGCGCAGGTGCGCGGGGTGATTAATCGTTCAATGCTCTCGGGATCTAACGTTAGATTCACGGGATTCACGTCGGCAAACACGGGAGTAAGTCCCTTTCGCACGATAGCGTGAGTGGTAGAGGCAAAGGTGAACGGTGTAGTGATGACCTCTCCACCGGTCGGAAGAGCCATGGCCTCGAGGATGCACTCTAGGGCATTGTGACCATTTGTGAACAGCGCAAGGTTGTTAATTCCCAAACGCTCCTTAAGGTCTGCCTCGAGCTTCTTATGCTCAACACCCATATTGGTAAGCCAATGGCTTTCCCATAGAGGTGCGACCTCTTCAAAGTATTCCTCCATAGGAGGCATGGAAGATTGTGTGACAAGAATGCGGTTACCCATATCAGGTACCTTCCCTTCGCTATGCTGCTTTCAAAGAACGATGACTAAAACGGATACTGTATTGACGCAACGTCTTTAACGACGTTTTGCACCCAAGAAATCCCTAGCGGTATTGATGAGGTATTCAAAGGCTTCGAGTTTAAAAATGCCTGCGATACCAAAATAGGTAATTGCCATTACGGCAACTTCGACAAAAATTTGAAGTCCAGGCGAGGCGACAAATGACCCGCAAAACAGCGCAAGTCCTCCTGCTATTGCTGAAATCACAAATGCAGGAGCGATATCGCGTATTTGCTCAGAGTAGGAGTATCCGATAACCCGTTTGTTGGGATAAGCGTTAACAAATGTCGAGATGATGCCGGTAATCATATACATGGCAACCATTAAGTAAACGTCCTTTAATATAAAGGCAGCAAACAAAATGAAGCAGATTCCATAGGCCTTTTTGATAAGTTCAAGCTTCAGGAACAGATCAGAACGCCCCATGCCGTTAAGTGCCTGTAGGTTAGTGGTGTGTATTGGTAATAGGGCGTATATAAAGCAATACATCTGCAGAAACGGCACACAAAGCAGCCATTTCTCTCCTAGTAATAAGACAACAATCGGTTTAGCCGCTACTGCAAATAGCGTCATAGCTGGAACAATAATAAAGGTTGATGTTTTTAGGGCCCTTCGCACTAATCGCTTCACCTGATAGGAATCAGCCTGAACACGCGAAATTGCTGATAGCATGACAGGCTGAATTGCCCCATCCAACATGCCCCCTAGAGCCTGGGGGTACTTTTTTCCCTGAGAAACTAAGCCGAGGTCTGAGGCGCTGAATTGCTTACCTATAATTAAATCTGAAAGAGATTGATAGCCTTGATCCAATAAACCAGAAACGAGGAGTTTCCAGCCAAAACTAAAATGCTTGCGAGCTTTCGACCTATTAAATATGGGCTTCGGTAACCATTTAACCTGGAGGCCCAAAAAAAGACAGTTGCTAAATTGATAAATTAACTGCTGAAGAACTAAAGCCCAAAGGCCGGCCCCTGCAGTGGCTGAAACAATACCAGCTATTCCAGAGACGATGACAGCTGCAATTGTTGCATTAAACACCTTACGTAGTTTAAGGTCCCGCTGTACTATTGCCACCTGAACAGAATTGAAGGCTGTTACCAATAGCAAAAAACCCATAACACGTAAGGGCCAGATTAGATAATCCAAGGAGTAAAAGGACGCAATTGCTGGTGCTGAAATATAGACCAACAAGCACAGAACAATCGAGGTTCCAAAACTCAACCAGAACACTGTCGACAAATCGGAATCTTCAACTGTTTGAGCTTGAACTATTGATGTATTTAAGCCAGATTGAACAATTGCATTGCCTATGTTAACGAAGACAAGAATAATTGCTAGGGCACCGAACTCTTCAGGGGCAAGCAGACGCGCCATAACAATCTGTACGGCGAGTTGAACAACTGCATTTCCTCCCCTTTCAAATAGTTTCCATATTAAAGAAGAAAGTGTCTCTTGTTTAAGTGATGGCTCCTGTCTACTTGTCATATTCGCTCCATGGGTTGATTAGCTTTTGAGATTTTCCAGTCAGCTTTCTCTGTAAATACTTCGCTAGATAACCAGTGATTAAGAATGCCCATTTCCACCAAGGTTTTGACTGAAATTTGTCGTGAAGAATAAGCTCATCCATGTTTAGGGCAGCGTCTTGAGGGTTCACAAAGTCAAATTCTGGTTCTTCTTTTAGTTTTCGATTCTGTAGTTCTGCTGAATTAGAGAACGCTTTTGTAAAGCTATGGCCGTTGCCCACGACCCCTAAGTCACGTTGCAAGTTTTCGATAGGGCAAATGGCGACCTTGTCAAATACAATCATGGCAACATCCCATGTCATATCAATAGAGTAAAGTCGTCCATTGTGCCAGGGCGTTTTGACTCTAGTGTTATATGTGTCCTTGAGATATTGGTAGCAGAGGGACTTGGAGCGTTTGAATAGCTTTAATAAAGCTAACGGATGATCGCCTATCGATAGGATTGATTGATCTAGAACAAAGTTGTAATACGGTAGGATACATTCACTCCAGGATGCCATGCCATGCCATAACATTTGTCGTTTCTCGGTATTGCAATTATCAATGTTTATGCTTCTAAGTAATGGAGTGTATCCATCTCCACACCAAACGTAATCAGAAGGATTAATTACAACAACATCGTTATCGGTAGCGTAAATTTGAAGCGCCTTGTTGCAAAAATCTAAGAAACAAGGAGCAGGCTCGTTATCATCTTCCAAAATGATAATCGAATCATGTTTTGAGAGGATTAAACGTACGAGCCAAAGATAGTTTTCAAACGGGCCTAAATTAACCTTATGAAAATATAGATTTAGCGATTTAAACGGATGGTCGTCATGAATTGTGTTCAGATAATTACAGACTTCCACATAACCAGACTTATATTTTGTATTCGGAGGATAATCGACTGAAATATAGACGTCAGTGTACTCGGCACAATGGCATCTACCGAGAGAATCAATCGTTGTTTTTAGGCACTCGATTCTACTCAACGTTGTAATTGCAACTGGTGCAAAGCTGCCTTCGCTAGAGGAATACGATATTTCTTGTGACATGGTAAGCTATTCCCATCACGAACAAGGTTTCAAGGTTTTATAAAGTAGATTGTTTATTCAGGACGCAGCCCTGCTTCACATATCAAAATGCCCATTAAAGCTAAGTAATGGAACAAGCAGAAATAAGGATGGATTGACAGCAGCAGCCGGGTAAAAGCTTTCACTCAGAGCTGCAATCATGTAAATAACCACAAATGCAAGAGATGCCCAATCGCGTGTTTCTTTAAGCCGTTTAACAATTAACTGCATTGATCCGAATAGCAAAATGAAGGCAATTAATCCGTAGGCAACGAAGACGAAGACGTAGCTATTGTCAAAATTACCCTCTGAGGTCAGCATGCCATGACCGAATGGACTCGCCGTGTAGTTACTGAGAAAGAAGTTGTTGTAATAAATACGACCCTGAAAAATCCTATCGAGAACGCCGACAAAACCGTTTCTCCCATAGAGCAACGCAGTGCCGAACGAAAATGCGATAAGAAGCGGGAGCACGGCCGTTGAGAACCTGACGAACAGTTCCCTTATCTTCCCTGAATGCTGAAGTACATAGAACAGGAGCAGACCACCCATGCCGAGGAACAGGCCGATGTAACTGCCCGTGATGTATTCACACAAGATGTTCAAAACGGCAAACACGAGGTAGACGATAATTCCGCAATTTCCCCTTTTCATATAGAGCGTCAGGAAGACGACCGTGAGAAAAGACAAGTGCATGACGTTGGTAGAGGAGCCGTTTACAAGGACTCGCTGAATGTATGTGTCTGTCGCCATTTTATAATACTGGTAAAATTCAACTTCATAAATACCCGTAGCGGCAAACAGCACTACGAAAAGAAGTCCTACGATTTTCGCGGTCAGAAATGTAAGTAGCACCCTCTTGATATCAATGTCCTTGGCGCCAACCAACAGCATGACCGTAAGTAGCAGGGTGAACCGTTTGCTAACAACCAACTCGATGACGCCGAGGGCTGCAAGACCCATTGCACTCAAGAAGAAACGCGGATCAAAGTCCAAAGCAAGAAACCTAATAACCGCGAATGCGGCACCGAGCCCGACGCAGGCGACATAAATATCGTCACCAGCGCTCAGGCCAAGCGTGCTCATAAACACGACCGAGAAAAGATACGCGCAGTACAGAAGGTCCACGACTCTCATGGAGGAAACGTTCCCCGCATTCATGTCGGTGTATTGCTTTATGGCAGCCTTGCGCTTAATCAAGATACTTTCCTTCCAAAACGTCTCCTTTCGACCAGCACAGACAAGGGGAATACAAGGAGGGCCAATACCCTATTAGAATCGATTCCGGAGAAGACGGGCTCAGCGACCGCCATGTTCAGGGACTCGATTCCGACGAGGGCCGAAATTCTTTCCCTCAGCGCTCGGACGCTCGAGTACCGCCTGGCAGATTCATGTCGCTTGACAAGTGCCATGCGCGTACCCACCGGGCTGCCCAGCCAATTCTTCCAGATGTTTTTGGTGAGACCTTCCTCGAGGTATTCACATCTGTAGAAGGGTTCGTTGTGCACGCAAAACAGCTCGGGAGCAACGAAGTCGTAGTAAGCCGAGCCTTCAGGAATGAAACGCTCGCCCTGAACAACGGGAAATGGATGCCGCCTTAAAACATCAGTGTTAAAGACAATCGCCGTCTCGATGACGAGACCGTATTTCATGCGCATATCGGCAAGCTCAATCTTGTCAGCATCATCGGGAAACCATGTATCCAAAGCCGTTTGCGCAGCAAACAGCCTTGGATACAGAAGACCTTCTTCCGTATCCAAAGCTGTTATGTCGTGCAAGATAGTCTCCACAGCGTTGGTCTCAAGCCAGTCGTCCGAGTCAACGCAAATAAAATACTCTCCAGATGCCTCAGCAGCACCAAGATTATGTGCAACGTGTTTTCCAGAGTTCGGCTGTTTGATATATCGAATAGGAAAGGGCGACGTGTCTAACCAAGAGATAACCATGTTCTCAGTATCGTCAGTCGATCCATCATCCACAATGAGCCATTCGAATCGAAAGTCGGTCTGAGATATTAGTGATGCATACAGGCGCTCAAGCTCATTAATACGATTATAGGTCGGTGTAAATATCGTTAATAATGCGTTGCCCATTAACGAACACCCTTAATTATGTTCTTAAACGCCTTGAAAAGAATAACCCCTCTAGGGCCAACCGCTCTCATAACTTTATGCTTAAAATGCGTCGCCGGTCCAGCCCATGATCCGTCGAAATGATGAATGGCATACGTATTTTCAGTTACGTTAATCTCATGCGTAAGGAAATCCTTTGGGCAAAAATATTCACTTGGATAAATAGTTATCCCAGCAACTTCTTGGATGCCAAGTTTATCTTCAAGTCCAAAACCTTTAAGAATATCAGTTGTACGAACAACGACAGTGGTCTGGTCGTAGACACCACCAGTCTTTATAAAGTGATCAGACTCATAGGAATCGAGGATAGTCTTGTAGAGGCCAAGCCCCGGATTGGCCGCAAGGCCAAGCCCCGGAGCGACAGCGCCGGCAGTACCAGAGCTGAAATCCTGTTCAAAACCCATAAAAGGGCCCCTTTGAATAATTTCATCGAGAGGCTTCAAAAGCTCGACATCAGTATCTAAGTAGACCCCTCCATGCTCATACAAAATCTTGAATCGCGCATAGTCGCTTGCAAATGCCCATTTCTTTACGCTTATAGCTTCGCGAACATAATCACAGCAATCAGTATCAAAGTTTGATTCGTCCCAACGAACGATCTCGTAGCCTGGCATATATTTTTCCCATGAAGCAATGCAGCGTTCAGCTAGAGGGGGAAGCGGATTACCGCCAAACCAAATGTAATGAATCTTCTTGGGTATCATGGGGTTAAAGCTCCTCAATCAAACCACAGAGCTCCTTACAGAACTCTAAGTTATGGCTCTTAAAATAGGTTCCGCATGAAAGTTCACGGGCTCGTTCTATTGCTTGAGGCAGCTCTTTAACGTCATAAATAGGCACGATACCGCCCTGGCGCTCCGCCACAATGCGAACGAAATCCGCTTGATGATCATTCACGTGTTCGCCAAGGTCCCCTCGACGCGGAACAACAACAGGGACCTTCCCGGCCGCCATCGCCTCAATGAAGCTCGAAGGGCCACCATGCGTAATCACCACATCCGCAACTTCCATATAATTCTTCATCTGATGGAACGGCACAAAACGCGAGTGATCACAATGGATAGGCTCATATGTTGAATAGCCTGTCTGAATGAAAACCGGTTCCGTAAGTATCCCGTCCGCCCTGAGTTCGTCGACAGCCTTGACCAAGCGATTGAACTGCTGCTCGTGGGTGCCCACGGTAACGAAAATCATTCGACCACTTCTTAGAAAATCGAGCCGAGGTTCACGGCGTGCTTGTATACTTCCAGTTGCTCCGGCCACTGGACAACGAACAGGTCAGCGATCCCGTTGAGCATCCGACCTGTCATGGTCGGCTTATCCACGCGGTCGAACACCTCTACGTAAACGCATTTGGCACCCAGCAGCTTGCCCAGTACGAAGAAAGGAACTGCCACGGCAGCTCCAGACGAGATAATTAGGTTAGGACGCTCCTTGCGGAGCACCTTCCAGGCGAGAACCGTGTTCTTCAGCAGGTTCGGGATGTTGCGGTTCGTCGGATAGTGGCAATGGTAGACGCGCTCCCCTTCCAGAAGAGAATTCGCGTCCTCCTTGTCGAAGGTCACCCAGAACCTATCGGCAGCTTGTGACCAAAATGGCCTCAAGAGCCACATATGAGTCAGATGTCCTCCACTTGAACTCGGGATACACACTTTGGCTTTTGAAAGATCCATCTAGCACGCACCCTTTCCCGTGATCACTTCGATGATGGTGAGAGCGATAATTCTCAAATCGGTGAGGAGCCCGCGTCGCGCAATGTATTCCAGGTCGCGACGAACCATCCCGTCGAATCCGGTCGAGTTGCGGTCCGTAACCTGCCACCAGCCGGTGATCCCCGGCTTCACGGCCAGGCGCTGCAGGTCGTATTCCGTGTACTCGGCCACCTCATTCGGCAGCGGCGGACGCGGGCCCACCACGGACATCTGACCCAGAAAGACGTTCAGGAACTGCGGGAACTCGTCGATCGAGTGCTTGCGGATGAACTTGCCGATTTTCGTTACGCGGGGGTCGTCCCTCATCTTGAACATGGCACCGGCGATCTCGTTCTGCTCCTTGAGCTCGGCCAGGCGCTCGTCGGCATCCCTGTACATGGAGCGGAACTTCCACATGCGGAAGGTGGTCAGGCTGCCGTCGGGGCGGGTCTGACCAACGCGGATCTGGCTGTAAAACGGGTTGCCCTCGCTCTCCAGGCGGATGGCGGCGGCCAACACCAGACCGGGGATCGCGATGAAGACGAGTACAACACCGCTGAAAACGATATCAAACGTGCGCTTTATGGCCCGGTAGGCCAGGCGCGAGTTGTCCCAGTCCATGATGGATTGCATGGCCCTGTAGCTGGCGGCGCCCTCACGCCGGTCCATGGCCTGAGAAATGAGCGCTGCCCCCGCAGGCGCATCCGTTGCAAATTGAGTTTTATCCGACACGTTTTCCTCCAAGACTTCGTCCCCGGATCGGGGATCCTCCCTGTTCTGTGTAGCGGTCGCCAACAGCTAGGCGATCGCCTTTTTAAGGTTTCGCATTACGCGCTGCTCGGCCGAAAGCACTGCAAGGCCAACGCGCGTAGTTATGCGTCGGCCACACAGGTCGAGCTCCAAATAAGCTGTGCTCTTGCGTCTATTAATGGTTTTGATGAGGCCCTCGTGGCCTAGCAGCGGACCTGCCGTTACTACGACCTGGTCGCCGTCCTTTAAGGCCTCGCTCATGGGCACCACGCGGTCTCCCCTATGGGTAAAACTGCCAATGAGCTGGGTCTCTTCTTTTGCCAGCGGCACAAACCGACCGTCCTGGGCAAGCACCCGGGCAAAGTCGTCCATACGCAGCAGATACTGTTGCACGGTGCGGGGATCTGCCGTATCGCAGATAAGATAACCTGGAAAGAGTGGCTTGGTCGTGTTGACCCATTCGCCGTGTACCTTGATCTCGGTTTGATATTGGGGATAAAAGAGCTCCTGCATGGCGCCAGTCGGAACCACACACTCGATGCGCTCGCGCATTACATCTTCGCGACCGTTAATGACCTGGATCACATACCACACGAGCACCACCCCCTTGCTGTCTTACGTGTGGCTCACGGGGTTTGGGTATGGCTTCGCCAGGGCGCTTGTGCGCGAAGGCGCTCCATATTCAAACCCTGAGCCCAGTCAGACAAGCACGTGGCTCTGCCCCACCGTGAACGGTATGTATAAAAGCAGCGCTGAGGCTGTAGGCATGTATAGCAAAAATACCTACAGCCTCAGCTGGCTGCGTGCGAGTCAGTCAAGCAGATACAAAACTGAACCGCACGCAAACAGCTGAAGGACTGCTACGTTTTGGCATGCAATCTATTAATTATTTGCACTAGGAAATTAACTCAATACAAATAAAAAACGTCGCATGACTTCTTTATTGGAGCTCGTGGTGTTTCTGGCACCGCCGTTACGGCCGGATGCTGATCGACCCTGCGCTTTGCAACTTACTGGAGCCGCGAGCACAGTTGAACTCATGTAACGTTAGGTATCCTAGCACAAGCTGATAGCAAAGCTGATTTGGCTAATCGCGGACAACATTTCGTTCATTTAGTGTGTTCAACGGGGTTGTTTTGGGATGTTGTTCACATTGATGCAGGTTATTGAGGTACTGGCGGTGATTAGGGACGTTCCTGAAGCCCAAATGGAACGGCGATCTACACTGATAATCGCGTTTGGCTAACAAACTATGTACAGACATGGGAAAAAATTTGTTCAACTTTTTGTTGGTGTGGATTGGGTTTGTGGCGCGGGGTGTATTGGCATGAAAAAGGCCTTCGGAATTCCGAAGGCCTTTGCATTCACGATGGTGGAGACGAGGGGGATCGAACCCCTGACCTCTTGACTGCCAGTCAAGCGCTCTCCCAGCTGAGCTACGCCCCCGTGACGAGGAGATACTATAGGGGAAGTTGGCGCGGGGTGCAAGGACTTTTTTAGGTCAGATTCTAAATGCCTATTGATATAGGTAAGCGATGGCTGTGCCGGTGTGGACTTGGATCGTGGCTGTTGACCTTACAACGTTGCTGATACCCGTGTCGGCCAACAAGCCCAGTGGGCTGTGATCTAGTTCCCACTCTAGACCGTGTTCGCTTACCTCGGTGTTAGGGGCTATGGCGATGATGGAAAAGGTTTTGCCAGTTGCATTCTCAATGGTCCAGGATTCACGTTCGTGCAGAATGCGGGCCATGGTCTCGTCCTCGGCAATCCAGACTGGGGCGTCATCGTAGCCTGCGAGCAGGCCCAGTACGGAAAGCGCCATATCAGGGCGACCGCCGGTGGCGCAGGTCGCAACCACTTCGGCACCCGGCCAGCGACGGCGGATGGAATCGAGCGCCAACGCAAGATCGGTATAGTCCTTGTACGGGTTGTGGCGCTCAACTTCAAAGTCGGTGGCGGCATCGACCAGCGCACGACCCACATCGCTCACCGTGTCGGCATCCCCCACATAAACGTCGCAGCTCAGTCCCGCGCCCAGCAGTGCGTCGAGTCCGCGGTCCACGGCGACAACGTGGTCGCACTCCCCCGCCAGCTGACGTAGCAGATCCTCGCTCGCCACCACGGGCGAGCCACAGACTACTAATACTTTACAAGCCACAGCTCTCGCCTATCCCTCAAACGAAAGCACGCGGGCCAGATCAAGGTCCTCATAGCTATCGATAAAGATGTCACAGTTGGCGCGCACCTCGTCGCGCTCCATGCGTCCGTGTGGATCATAAATGCCCACGCGCTTAAAGCCGGCAGTGCCAGAGCTCTTAAGGCCAAAAACGGCGTCCTCAAACACCCATGCACGCTCAAACTTGTGCCCATGGCGCTCCTCCAGACGGCGCAGCGCCAGCTCGTACACATCAGGGAACTGCTTGGAGCGTCCCGCCTCGCCCGTGGTGGTCACAAACTCAATGTAGGCATCGAGCCCGGCGCCCGCAAGCGCAGACGTAACCAGCTCGGCCGGAGTGGACGTGGCCACGCACATGGCAATACCGGCCTCCTGTGCCTGCTTCAAAAATGCAAGCAGGCCCTCGCGTGGCGGCACCTTGGAGTAGCCATCGATCAGGATGTCGCTCAACTCGCGGTAGAGCTCCTCGCCATTTGCGCCAATGCCCCAGGTGTCATGGTAGGCCTGGCATTCGTCCTCGAGCGACAAATGCTCAAACTGGGCAAAATCGTCGACCGTCACGTCAATACCGTGGCGGTGCAATAACTCGGGCTGGGCATAGACCCAAACGGGGGTGCTATTAACCAGCGTGCCGTCACAATCGAAAATAAAAGCAACACTTGGGGCAGCGATGTGGTCCATAAACGAGCCTTTCAATGTCAAAGGGTAAACAACCTGCTAAAAACGTTTTACCAAACGTCAGCCTAACTATCTAGAAACCCTAATTGGTAAAACTGTCAAGAGTTTTACCATCCCAATTCTGCCAGTGGCATAAACATGGCGCTTACCGATTAAACGCCACCGCAAATCCACTTTCGTTCATAAAACTAACGTACAGGTGTTATTGTAGTTTTTGCCGAAAGTTCCACCGAGCACGCGAGGTGGAACGGATCATAGAACTATCGCCGTCCCTTCGATTCGTGCAGCCTTGGACCTTTCGCATCTAGTCACCAAGGCAACACGCTGCCGCTTCATGATGGGATCAAACGTGAGCGATACAAAGCTAAAGCCAGCAACCAAAAAGCCTGCTACCCGTAAAGCCGCCCCGCACGCACCGGAGCTCACCAAGGACGATGTCTATCTGTTTGGCATCGGTACGTGGGAGCGCAGCTGGGAAAAGATGGGCGCGCACCCCGATACACAGAACCGTACGCGCGGCTGGCGTTTTTGCGTTTGGGCGCCCGACGTAAAGAGCGTTCACGTCATTGGCGAATTTAACGACTGGGATGAACAAGCCAACCCGCTGGTGCCCGTGCATACGAGCGCTATTTGGGAAGGCTTTATTCCTGGAGCCGAGCAGGGCCAGCTCTATAAATACCTCATCGAGACCAACGAGGGCGAAAAGCTCTACAAGGCCGATCCGTACGCCTTTAAGGCCGAGTGCCCTCCGGGAACGGCGAGCGTGCTGTGGACCCTCGATGGCTACCAGTGGAACGACGCCGTGTGGCTCAAGCGCCGTGCCGGCCATAACCACATGTCGCAGCCCCTTAACATCTACGAGGTGCATATTGGCTCGTGGAAGCGCCATGGCGACGCGCCGCAGGGCGAGCCCGACGAGTACGGCAACTACCCCGGCCCCATGGACCCCTTCCCCGCGCAGCGCGGAGAGTTCTATACCTACGATGACCTGTCGGTGGAGCTCGTGGACTACGTGCGCGACATGGGTTACACGCATATCGAGGTCATGCCGCTTATGGAGCATCCCTTCGATGGTTCCTGGGGCTACCAGACGACCGGCTACTACGCCGCCACGTCGCGCTACGGCAACCCGCAGCAGCTCATGCACTTTATCGATGCATGCCACGAGGCAGGCATTGGCGTGATCATGGACTGGGTGCCCGGCGGTTTTTGCGCCGACTCCCACGGCCTTGCCACCTTTAACGGCCACATGCTGTTTGAGCACGAGATTCACCCAAACTGGGGCACGCACAAGTTTGACTTCGCCCGCGGCGAGGTCCGCTCCTTCCTGGTCTCCAACGTACTGTACTGGCTCGAGAACTTCCACGTGGACGGCATACGCATGGACGGCGTGTCCAGCATGCTGTACCTCAACTTTGGCATTGACGATCCCGGCCAAAAGAAGTTCAACAAGTACGGTACCGAGGAGGACCTGGACGCCAGCGCGTTTATCCGTCAGGTCAACTGTGCCGTGGAGGCGCACTACCCCGACGTGATGATGATGGCCGAAGAGTCCACCGCATGGCCGCTCGTGACCTATCCGCCGCAGGACGGCGGCCTGGGCTTCCACTACAAGTGGGACATGGGCTGGATGAACGACACCCTGCACTACATGCAGACCGATTTTCCGTGGCGCCCCGGCAACCACGGCCTGCTCACGTTCTCCATCATGTACGCCTTTACCGAGAACTTCATTTGCCCGTTGAGCCACGACGAGGTCGTACACGGCAAGTGCTCGCTCATCGGCCGCATGCCGGGCGACTGGTGGCGCCAGTTTGCCGGCCTGCGCACGCTGGCCTTCTACCAGATGACGCACCCCGGTGCCAAGCTCAACTTTATGGGCAACGAGATCGGTCAGTTTATTGAGTGGCGCTACTACGAGTCCATTCAGTGGTTCCTGACCGAGCAGTACGAGACCCATGCGCACCATCAGGCGTTCATCAAGGCGCTCAACCACCTGTACACCGCCGAGCCCGCCCTGTACGAGCGCGGCTACACCGACGACGGCTTTACCTGGATCGACGCGGACAACTCCAAGCAGTCCATCGTGAGCTTTGTGCGTCAGGGCGAGGACGTCGATGACGACCTGGTGATCCTGATCAACTTTGACCCCGCGAGCTACGAGAGCTTCCGTGTGGGCGTGCCGCGCGAGGGTGACTGGGAGGTCATCTGCGATTCCGACCGTCCCGAGTTTGGCGGCAGCGGATACGCCGGTGAGGAGCCCTACACCTGCTCGAGCGAGCCCTATCCCTGGAACGGACAGATGGACTCCATCGAGATTAAGGTGCCCGGCCTGACAGGCGTGGTGCTTAAGCGCCGCGGTCCCAGCAGCTATAAGCCGCCCGTGGTCGAGGAGCCCAAGAAGGCGACGCGCAAGCGTGCGTCCTCGGTGAAGCCCAAGACCGCAGCAGCAAAGAAGGCTCCGGCTAAGGCGAAGGCTGCCAAGCCCGCTGCCAAGGCTTCGGCCAAATCCACAACGGCAAAGAAGGCAGCCACCAAAAAGACTGCTCCCAAGGCCAAGGCAGCTGCTGTTAAGGCTCCTGCCAAGAAAGCGTAACAAAGCCGTTACAGCTGTAATCACCCGCCCCGCGGGGGCGTAGGATACAAGTCAAAACCGTTCCGGGAGAAACATCCCCGGGGGAAAGGAACGTATGAATAAGATCTTCGACAACAAGCAGGAGTTTACCGAGCTCTATCGCGATGCTGTCATGAGCATCAGTGGCAAGAGCGTCGAGGCCGCCAGCGGCCTCGACCGCTTTAACGCCCTGGCCAAGCTCGTGGCCGAGAAGGCACGCACCGTTGCCACCAAGAGTGACGCCCGCGCCACCGCCGAGGGCAAGAAGCGCGTGTACTACTTCTCGATCGAGTTTTTGATCGGCCGCCTGCTCGACAACTATCTGCTCAACTTTGGCGTGCGCGACATGGTCGCCGAGGCACTCGACGACATGGGTTTCGACCTGTCCGTCATCGAAAACCAGGAGCCCGATCCGGCGCTGGGCAACGGTGGCCTGGGCCGTCTTGCCGCATGCTTTTTGGATTCGATGGCAGCCGAGGGCATTGCCGGCTACGGCAACGGTATGCGCTACCGCTACGGCCTGTTTAAGCAGGAGATCGTCAACGGCAGCCAGGTCGAGGCCACGGACGAGTGGCTCACCCACGGCTATCCCTGGGAGGTCCGACGTCAGGACAAGGCCGTGACCATTAAGTTTGGCGGCCACGTCGAGGGCTTTGAGGAGAACGGACGCACGTTCTACCGCACGGTGGACACGCAGGACATCCTGGCCGTCCCTTATGACATCCCCGTCGTGGGCTATGCCGGCGAGACTGTCAACAAGCTGCGCGTCTGGGCTGCCGAGCCGGTCGAGGAGCACTTTGACCTTGAGGCCTTCAACCGCGGCGACTATGCCCTGGCCGACGCCGAGCGCGCCGAGGCCGAGGCCATCAGCGCCATCCTCTACCCCAACGACGCCGGCGAGCACGGCCGCCTGCTGCGCCTGAAGCAGGAGTACCTGTTTGTCTCGGCCGGCATCTACAGCCTACTCGACACCTTTGAGAAGGAGCACGGCGAGAACTGGGAGCTGCTGCCGCAGTTTGTGGCCATCCACACCAACGACACGCACCCCGCCATGTGCGGACCCGAGCTCATGCGCATCCTCATCGACGAGAAGAAGCTCGAGTGGGATGACGCCTGGAACATCGTGACGCAGGTCGTGAGCTACACCAACCACACCATCCTGCCCGAGGCCCTGGAGAAGTGGCCCATCGGCATGTTCTCCAAGCTCCTCCCACGCGTGTACCAGATTATCGACGAGATCAGCCGTCGTTGGCACGAGTCGTTCGACACCACACAGGAGGGCTGGCAGGAGCGTCTGCGCCAGACCGCCATCCTGTGGGACGGCGAGATTCGCATGGCCAACCTGTCCGTGATCTGCAGCCACAGCGTCAACGGCGTGGCCAAGATCCACTCCGACATCATCAAGAACATCGTGCTCAAGGACTTCTATGCCCTGACGCCCGAGAAGTTCAACAACAAGACCAACGGCATCTCGCACCGTCGCTTCTTTGCCGAGGCCAACCCCACCTACGCCAAGCTCGTGACCGAGGCCATTGGCGACGGCTGGCTTAAGGACGCCTTTGAGCTGGAAAAGCTCAAGGAGTTCCAGAACGACAGCGAGTTCCTGAAGGCCGTGGGTGCCTCCAAGCGCGCCAACAAGGAGCGTCTTGCCGCCTACGTTAAGGCCGAGACCGGTCTGGTCATTGACCCCAACACCGTCTTCGATGTTCAGGTAAAGCGCTTCCACGCCTACAAGCGCCAGCTCATGAACATCATGAAGGTGATGGACATCTACAACCGTCGCATCGCCGATCCCAACTTCCACGTAACGCCGACGACCTTCATCTTTAGCGGCAAGGCTGCCTCGAGCTACACCTTTGCCAAGGAGACCATCCGCCTCATTAACTCCGTGGCCGACGTCATCAACAACGATCCGCGCGTCAACGAGGTCATGAAGGTCTGCTTCATCCCCAACTTCCGCGTGAGCAACGCCCAGCTCATCTACCCCGCTGCCGAGATCTCGGAGCAGATCTCCACGGCCGGCAAGGAGGCCTCGGGCACGTCCAACATGAAGCTCATGATGAACGGCGCCATTACGCTGGGTACCCTCGACGGCGCCAACATCGAGATCGCCGACCTGGCCGGCCGCGAGAACGAGGCCATCTTTGGTCTGACCGCCCCCGAGGTCGAGCAGCTCTGGGCATCGAACAGCTACTTTGCGTGGGATACCCTCAACGGCGACCGTGAGCGTCTGGGCCGCGTGATGGACGAGCTCAAGGACAACATCTTTGCGGGTCTTTCGGGCAACTTTGAGAGCATCTACAACGAGCTCATGAACAACAACGACCCCGACCTGGTCATGGCCGATTTCCGCAGCTACGTGGATGCGTGGGAGAAGCTCACGGGCAGCTACGGCGACCAGGAGACCTGGAACCGCAAGGCCCTGCTCAACACCGCCTCGAGCGGCTGGTTCTCGAGCGACCGCACCATTCGCGAGTACCGCGACGAGATCTGGCACGCGTAAAGGCGCGCGAGCTCCCCTATGCCAGCACGGCATTACTCGACGGGCGTGACGTTGCGCCGCGCCCGTCGCTAATGGGTTTAGGAACATCGATGACAGAAGGAGAAATCGATGAGTAAGAAAGAATGCATCGCGATGCTCCTCGCAGGAGGACAGGGCAGCCGATTGGGGGCACTCACCCAAAAGATCGCTAAGCCGGCGGTTAGCTTTGGTGGCAAGTTCCGCATTATCGACTTTTCGCTGTCCAACTGCTCCAACTCGGGCATCGACACGGTGGGCGTTCTGACGCAGTACCGTCCCTACCTGCTGCATGCCTATGTGGGCTCCGGCGAGGCCTGGGATCTGGACAGCCGTGACGGCGGCGTATCGATCCTGCCGCCGTACGAGACGCAGACCGGCGGCGCCTGGTATGCGGGCACGGCCGACGCCATTACGCAGAACCTCGACTACATCAAGGCCAACGACCCCAAGTACGTCCTGATTCTTTCGGGCGATCACCTGTATCGCATGGACTACCGCAAGATGCTCAAGACGCACATTGAGAACAACGCCGACCTCACGGTGAGCGTTATGCCCGTGCCGTGGGAAGAGGCCAGCCGCTTTGGCATCCTGACCACCGACCCCGAGGACGGGCGCATCACCAAGTTCACCGAGAAGCCCGATAAGCCCGATTCGAACCTCGCGTCCATGGGCATCTACATCTTCTCGGCCGACGTGCTGATCGAGGCACTCGAAGAGGACGCTCTGGACCAGCGCTCGAGCCACGACTTTGGCAAGGACATCATCCCCAAGCTGCTCGGCGAGGGCAAGCGCCTGTACAGCTACGAGTTCCACGGCTTTTGGAAGGACGTCGGCACCATCGCCAGCTTCCACGAGACCTCGATGGACCTGCTGGGCAACAACCCCGAGTTCGATTTGTTCGACAAGCACTTCCCCATCATGTCCAACATCACCACGCGTCCGCCGCACTACATTGGCCCGGACGGCCGCCTGGACGACTGCCTGGTCTCCAACGGCTGCAAGATCTACGGCACCGCGCGCCACTCGATCCTTTCGACCGATGTCATCATCGAGGAGCGCGCCGTGGTCGAGGACTCCGTGCTGCTGCCGGGCGCGCACGTTAAGAGCGGCGCGCACATCTGCCGCGCTATTTTGGGCGAGAACTCCACGGTCGAAGAGGGCGTGAAGCTCGGCTCTGTCGATACCACCAAGGATACGGCCGTCGTTGGAAATGACGTCGTTATCGGGAAGGGGGAATGATCCGATGATCAATCGCAAGGCCATCGGCTATATCACCGCTAACTACTCTTCGACCTACGGCAGCGTGCTGCTCAAGGACCGCCCCATCGCGTCCGTTCCGTTTTTGGGCCGCTACCGCCTGATCGACTTCCCGCTGTCCAACATGATGAATGCCGGCATTAAGACCGTCGGCGTCGTCATGCCGGGCAACTACCGCTCGCTGATCGACCATGTGGGCTCGGGTAAGGACTGGGGCCTGGACCGCAAGAAGGGCGGCCTGTTCATGGTCCCCGGCAACGCGTATGGCACCACCAAGGGCGGCATGCGCTTCTTGCTGCGCGACATCATCTCCAACAAGACGCTGTTCCAGCGCTCGGACAAGCCCTATGTTGTGATGATGGGCACCAACATCATCTTTAATATGGACCTCAACACCATCATCGACGCGCACGAAAACTCCGGTGCCCAGATGACCGTGGTGTACTGCAAGGCTACGCGCAACGTCGATGACGAGACCAAACTCGAAATTAACGAGAACGGGCGCCTGACGGGCGTGAGCGCCGGCGTCGTGTATGGCGACAACGCGTCTATGGACTGCTGCATCGTCAACCGCGAGACGCTGCTCGAGATCATCGACCATTACCAGGCCGCCGACTATCTGGACCTGCTCGAGGCACTCCAGGGCGACTTTGGCAACATCGACGTTTGCAGCTATGAGTACAAGGGCGAGGTCGTAGGCGTGTTTAGCGAGAAGTCGCTGTATCGCCGCAGCATGGACCTGCTCGACCAGACCGTGGCCGACCAGCTCTTTGACCCCGAGCGTCCGATCCTGACCAAGGCCCACGACGTGCCGCCTTCGCGCTACGCAACCGGCAGCCACGCCTGCAACTCGATCATCTCGGCCGGCTGCATCATCAAGGGCACCGTGCGCAACTCGATCCTGTCGCGCGGCGTTGTGGTTGAGGAAGGCGCTTCGGTGACCAACTCGATCATCAACCAGAGCTGCATCATCAAGAGCGGCGCCCGCGTTGAGAACGCCATTCTGGACAAGAATAACGTGGTTCCCACCAACACCGAGCTTCGCGGCACGCCCGAGAACATCCTGGTGCTGGGCAAGGCTCCGTTAACTTCCGATACCACCATCGTACGTTAACGTTGGCACTGCAACATCGCTCGTAACATGTAGAATAGCCGCCCGGTTAGCGCCAGGCGGCTATTCTCGAATTGCAACATGGGAGACAATATGGCTGATTCCAGCAAAAAGATGCAGATCGTGTTTGCCTCGGCCGAGTGCGCACCGTTTGTGAAGACCGGTGGCCTGGGCGACGTGGCAGGCTCGCTGCCTGCGGCGCTTGTGCGCGCCGGCGCCGAAGTCATCGTGATGGTGCCCAAGTACGCCACCATCAAGGACGAGTACAAGGCGCAGATGGAGCACTTCTCCGACTTTTACGTGAGCCTAGGCTGGCGCAATGAGTACTGCGGTCTCGAGAAGCTCGAGCACGACGGCGTCACCTATATGTTCATAGACAACGAGCGCTACTTTGCGCGCGACTATCCGTACGGCTTCTTTGACGACGGCGAGCGTTTTGCGTTCTTCTCCAAGGCTATCACCGAGAGCCTGCAGCACCTGCCGGCCGGCTTTGAGTGCGACATCCTGCACTGCAACGACTGGCAGACGGCGCTGGCGCCCGTGTTTTTGCGCGAATTCTATCAGGGCCTGCCGCTGTATGACCGCGTTAAGACCGTGTTCTCGATCCACAACGTGGCGTTCCAGGGCCAGTTTAGCGACACCGTGATGGAGGACATCCTGGGTGTGGCGCACATTCCGGCAGCCGCCTCGCAGCTGCGTTGCGACGCTTGCAGCATAAACTACATGCTGGGCGCCCTGCGCTATGCCGACGCCATCACCACGGTGAGCCCCACCTATGCCAACGAGATCCAGACGCCCGAATTTGGCGAGGGCCTGGACGGCGTTCTGCGCGAACGTTCGTACGCGCTGCAGGGCATTTTGAACGGCATTGACGTGGCGGGCTTTGACCCGGCGACCGACAAGCGCATTGCCGCCAACTACACGGTTGAGGACCGTTCCGGCAAGGCTGTGTGCAAGGCCAAGCTGCAGGAAGAGCTGGGGCTCGAGGTTCGCGACGACCGTCCGCTCATGGTGATGGTCACGCGCCTGACGCGCCAGAAGGGCATGGACCTGGTCATGTACGCGCTCGACCGCATTCTGGCCGGCGGCGTGCAGGTGGCGGTGCTGGGCACCGGCGACCGCGACTACGAGGACGGCCTGCGCTACTTCCAGGACAAGTACCCCGGCACCATGGCCGCACGCATCGAGTTCGATCCGGCGTTGTCGCAGCGCATGTATGCTGCCGCCGACATGTTCCTGATGCCTTCGAAGTTTGAGCCCTGCGGCCTGTCGCAGATTATCGCCATGCGCTACGGCACCCTGCCGATTGTTCGCGAGACCGGTGGTCTAAAGGACACTGTGATCCCGTACAACGAGTTTACCGGCGAGGGCACGGGCTTCTCGTTTAGCAACTTTAACGGCGACGAGATGGGCGACGCCGTGTTCCGCGCGGCGCGTCTGTTCTGGGATAACCGTGAGGCCTGGAACCAGCTGGTCACGCAGGCTATGAGCCAGGACTTTAGCTGGACGCGCTCGGCCGACAAGTATCTGGACCTGTACTTCTTTATGCATCCGGAGATTGAGAGGCCGGTGGCGGTTGCCAACGAGCCTGAGGCTGCAGCTGAGCCGGTGGCCGTTGAGGAGTCCAAGGCCGAGGAGAAGCCGGTTGAGGCTGAGCCCGCAAAGGCCGAGCCTGAGGTGAAGGCTAAGGTTGCTCCCGAGGCAGAGGCCGAGGTCAAGCCTGCCGCGAAGCCTGCCGCCAAGAAGACCACAACCCGCAAGACGACCGCCAAGAAGGCTACGACGACCAAGGCTACCGCGACTAAAACGACGGCTACCAAGGGAACGACCACGCGCAAGCGCACGACCGCCGCTGCCAAGACGGACGCCGAGGCCGAGGTCGCAGAGGCCAAGCCGGCCGCCAAGGCTCCGGCAAAGACCGCTGCCAAGAAGACGACCACGACCGCCAAGAAGGCAACAGCTGCCAAGAAAACCACGGCAACGAAGTCGACGGCCGCCAAGGCTACTGCGACCAAGGCCGCTCCGAAGGCTGCCGCAAAGCCCGCTGTCAAGGTCGAGGAAACCCCCGCCGAGCCCAAGGCCGAGGTAACTGTCGAGACAAAGCCGGCCGCCAAGACCACCACGCGCAAGCGCACCGCGACGACGACCAAAAAGACCACGACTAAGGCCGCAGCTACCAAGGCAGAGGCTAAGGTCGAGGCCAAGCCCGCAGTAAAGGCCAAGCCGGTACCGAAGGCATCCGAGGCCAAGTCCGCTGCCGTCAAAGAGGAGCCCAAGGCCGAGGTAAAGGCCAAGCCCGAGCCCTCCAAGAAGGCCCCGGTCTCCCCCGCCGCCGCGACCGAGGAAAAGGCTCCGACCAAAAAGACGTCCGTCCGCAAGGCAACGGCCACCCGCAAGCGCCGCTAGCCCACAGACGATCTAAAACCTAATCAAAACCCTAAACAAGGGGCGCTCCAACCGGGCGCCCCTTCTCTGTAGAAAGTTGGTAAAACGATTTTCTAGGACAACCGTTCGCCGATGGTAAACGGATGTTGTTTATACAGCCTGTGTACAACAGATATACTTACATCCTGTGCGTAAAGCCCATGGCCCGCAGGCCGTGATTCTATTGAACTGGACCGTACTATGAGATTGATACACAACAGCCGTCTGCCGCAGTTTCGCACTCCGTTTGGCGCTGTGACCACAGGAACTACCCTTTCGCTCTCCGTGATTCTGGAGGATGCCGATCCCGCACAGGCAACGCTTACGCTGCGCACCTGGGTCGATGAGATCGGCGAGTCTCGGTATCCTATGACGCACGAAGGCGACGGCATATTTACCGTAGAGCTTGAGTGCACCGATCCATGTCTTATCTGGTACAGCTTTATCTGCAATATTGAAGGCCAGCCCGAGGTCCGCCTGGGCGCACCGCAGGGACGCACCGGCGGCGAAGGCGTAACCTACGACTATGCCGAGGTTCCGTCCTTCCAGATTACCGTCTATAAGCACCGCGAGAACCGTCCCACCTGGTACGAGCGTGGTATGGTCTACCAGATCTTCCCCGATCGCTATGCCCGCGACGAGCACTGGCGCGAGCGCACGCTGGCCGAGGTCGAAAAACCTCGTAAGGGCATTCAGCGCCGCATGGTCGAGGACTGGAACGAGCCGCCTGTGTACGAGCGCGCCGAGGACGGCTCCATCAAGACCTGGGACTTCTACGGCGGCTCGCTCAAGGGTATCCAGGAAGACCTGCCTCGCATCGCCGAACTGGGCTTTACGGCCATCTATCTCAACCCCATCTTTGAAGCGGCGAGCAACCACCGCTACGACACCGCCGATTACACCAAGATCGATCCGATTCTGGGCACCGAGCAGGACTTTACTGAGCTGTGCGAGGCGGCCGAGAAGCTGGGCATTTCCATCATTCTGGACGGTGTGTTCAACCACACGGGCGACGATTCGATCTACTTCAACCGCTACGGCAACTACCCCGGCGTCGGTGCCTGGCAGAGCGAGGATTCGCCGTGGCGCGATGCGTTTTATTTCCACGAGGACGGCTCGTACGACTGCTGGTGGGGTGTGGGCAATATGCCCGCCATCAACGAGAGCTCCGAGCTGGTGCGCGAGCGGATCCTGGGCAAGGACGGTATCATCCGCAAATGGCTGCGCGCCGGTGCCCATGGCTGGCGCCTGGATGTGGCCGACGAACTTTCCGATGACTTCCTGGCCGAGATCAAAAAGGCCGTGCTCGCCGAGAAACCCGACGCGCTGCTGCTCGGCGAGGTCTGGGAAGACGCCTCCAACAAGATCAGCTACGGCCATCTGCGTCGCTATCTGCAAGGCTCCGAGCTCGACTCGGCCATGGATTACCCCTTTCGCGACATGGTCATCGGCTTTTTGATGGGCTACAAAAACGCCTACCAAGCTGCCGAGGATATCGAGACCCTACGCGAGAACTATCCGCGTGAGGCACTGTCTTGCGCACTAAATCTGCTTTCGAGCCACGATCGTCCGCGCATTATCTCGGTGCTCGGCGGCGGCCCTGACGAGTCGCAGCTGCCCGAGAGCGAACGCAGCAAGTGGCGCCTGGACGAGAACTCGATGGGCCTGGCCAAGAGCCGATTTTGGCTCGCGACGCTTATGCAGATGACATTCCCGGGCGTTCCCTCAATCTATTACGGTGACGAGTACGGCCTTGAGGGCCTGACCGATCCGGGTAATCGCCGCACCATGCCGACCAAGGAAGACCTGCACGACTTCGATACGTTTGCAATCGTCAAGAACGCATCTGCTGTGCGCCGCGCGCTGCCGTTTATGGTTGATGGCGAGATCAAGGCCTTTGCGCTCAATGACGAGGTGCTGGCCTACAACCGTACCGGTAAAGACGGCGAGTCCGCGACCGTCATCATCAACCGTAGCCTGCGCAATTCGCATCGCGTGACCATTCCGGCGCTCGGCGAATGTGCGAGCGATGTGATTAGCGGTCACGAGTGCGAGATTCACAACGGCACGGTCACGCTCGACCTGTACCCGCTGGGCTCGTCGATCATCTATCACCACGCCGAGCAGCGCCTGCAGGAGCCGCTCGATCACGGTGCGGGTGTTGTGTGCCATATCACATCGGTGCCGACAGACGACGGCAAGCCCGGTACGATCGGTGCGCCCACGCGTCGCTTTATCGACCATCTGGCCGCCATGGGCATGCGCTACTGGCAGGTTCTCCCCGTCAACCCCACGGACTTCTTCCGCTCCCCTTACGCCGGTCCTTCGGCCTTTGCAGGCAATATCGACCTGCTACCCGAGAGCCACGAGGAGCTGGCAGCCGACTTTGAGACCTGGAAGGCCCGCGGAGGCGAGGATGCCGATCCGCTGTACACCGCGTTTAAACATCGCAATGCCGATTGGCTCGAGAAATACTGCGTCTACATGGCCGTTAAGAAGTACTTTGAGGGCGAGTCACGCCATGATTGGCCGGCAGATGTCGCGCGATACAACGAGCATCTGATCGACGACAAGCGTTTCCACAGCGAGGCTGAGCTTCAGGCGTACATGCAGTACCGCTTTGACCTGGCTTGGTGCGAGCTCATGAACTACGCGCACAAGAAGGGCATCGAGGTTATCGGCGATATTCCCATGTACGTTTCCGACGATTCGGCAGACGCGTGGAGCGAACCCGAGAACTTCTGGCTGTCCGATACCGGCAAGGCGATTGAGATTTCCGGTGCGCCACCCGACAACTTTGCGCCCGAGGGTCAGGTGTGGGGCAACCCGACGTTCCGTTGGGACCATATGAAGCAGAACGGCTATAGCTGGTGGATGGATCGCCTGCGTCGTGCGTTTTCGCTCTACGACCGTGTGCGCCTGGACCACTTCCTGGGTTTCCACAGCTACTTTAGCATCCCCGCCGGCGAGGCCTGTGCCGACGGCCGTTGGCTAGCAGGACCGGGCAAAGACCTGTTCCAGACCGCTTATGACGAGCTGGGTCCGCTCAACTTTATCGCTGAGGACTTGGGCTATCTGACGCCTGGCGTTCGTGCCATGGCTTCGACCTGCGGCTTCCCCGGCATGGACGTGTTGGAGTTTAGCGACTACGACGTTCGTTGCGGTGTGCATCCCACGCCCGGCAAGATCCTTTACACCTCGACGCACGACACGTCGACGCTGGCCGGTTGGTGCACGCGTTCCTTTGCGGGCGGCGACGAGCCGAGCGGTGTTGAGTTTGCGGCCAAGCTGATGAGCGACGCGCTGGCAAGCGACGCTCCCCTGGTGATGATGCCGCTGCAGGATATCCTGGGGCTTGGCGACGACGCGCGCATGAACGTTCCGGGCGTGGCAACGGGCAACTGGACTTGGCAGGCTGACGAGGCGGACATTGCCGCCGCCGAGAACAAAACCGCACAGCTCCTGCGCAACAACCATAGATTCTGGGGCGAAGCGTGATAAAACCCCCGATATAGGGTACAGTTACAGACGTTTGAATTTTTGCGGGCAGAGCGATCTGCCCGCTTTGTGCTGAAAAGGAAGTATTATGGCGCGCTACGATTACAAGTGCTCGAGCTGCGGCAACGTGTTTGAGGTTGAGCATCCCATGTCCGAGACTCCCGAGGTCGTGTGCCCGAGCTGCGGTGCCCCGGCGGCCAAGACGTTCTCGGCCAGCGGCATTAAATTTGAGGGCAGCGGTTTCTACAACACCGACCAGCGAAGCGGCGGCTCCAGCACCAGCGCCACCAGCGGCTGCTGCGCCAACTGCCCGCATAACCACTAGAAACCAAGTAGCCCCGCGACCAATACAGATCGCGGGGCTACTTCTTTGAGCTATGAGTAGCTATTAATCTACCCAGGTTTCCTTATGAGTTGCGGTGAAATAAGGACTGTTTGGCGGGCAGAAGCCGCTATTCAATCCCTATTTCACCGCAACTTAGTCGTTACTTGCGGACCAGCCTGGCGCAGAAGTGGCCGTCGTATGAGTCGGCGTTTACCGGCACGCTTTGGAAGAGGCCTCGATCGTTCTGGCGTACGGATACGAGTTTCTTGGCCTGATCGAACTCCGGGAGTTGCAGAATCTGTGCCTCGGGAAGCGGTGCCACGCTAAAGCAGGCACCCTCGGGAGAGACTAGGAACGCGTCCACGACCTGCGTGTTCTCCTCGTCGAAGACCGAGCACGTTGCATAGATGAGCTCACCGCCGGCAGCCACGCGCGCAGCAGCCTCCTTGAGCATCGTCAGCTGCAGCTTGGGCAGCTCAACCGTCACATCCTTTTCGGTCAGGCGCCACGGAATCTCGGGATGACGACGCATGGTTCCGGTGCCAGAGCACGGCGCATCGATAAACACGGTATCGAACTTGACCCGCTCACCGCGCATGGCATCAAACGATGTGAGCACCTCATCGAGCTCGCAGGCATCACCCGAAACCGTACGAACGCCCTGAATACCCGCCTTGTGAAGGCGCGCGAGATTCAGGTCGCACTTACGGTCATGAAGATCAAGTGCCGTATGCTGACGCTCATAGCCGGCGCGCTTGGCCTGGCACATCATCACATAGGTCTTGGTACCGCGACCGGCACCAATCTCAAGGCAGCTTCCAGGGCGCGTGGCAGCTGTGGCGATAAGCTGCGCATTGAGATCAGACGCCACCGCGGCAGCACACTCAAACACACCGGAAGCAACGGTAACCTGGGCATCAACCGGAGCATGGCAGCCCGGGAAGACAGGTGCGACGAGCTGCGAGATATACGGATCGGGCTTAGTCGCAAAGGCGTTCTCATGCAGGGCCAGCGGCGCGGGGGCCAGATTGCCGGCAAAGTTAAGCGCACCCTCTGGCGTGTCGAACGATGCCATAATGCGAGCGCACAGCCAACGAGGAAGACCCATCAGGCGCGACAGACGAACCAAGCGTCGCTCAGACTCATCCACATCGGACGCAGTGGCAAAGTCCTCAACGTTGTCCGCGACCTTATGCAGCACGGCATTGGCCAAACCGGCGGCGGACTTAGCACCGCTGCGCACCAGCTCAACACCCTGACTTACGGCAACGCGACCAGGCGTATGCAGGTAAAGCATCTCGAAGGCCGAGATACGAAGCGCCATGCGAACACGCGGCGCAACCTTTTTAGGCTTATCAAGAAACTGATCGAGCAGCTCGTCCAAAATACCCTGCGTGGCGGCCACACCTAGCGCCAAGCGGGCGGCAAAAGCAGAATCGCGCTGGCCAATGGCCTTGGCAGATGCGCGAGAGGACAGCACGTCGCGCGCATACATACCGCGGCGATCGGCCTCCATTAGCACATCGAGCGCAAGCTTGCGCGCGGGAGACAGCTTGCTCATGACAAAACACCCCACGAAAGATCGGCACCCTGCAGGCCGGCAGCCCAGGCAGAAGCAGACATAGCACGCTTGCCATCGGGCTTAACCTCGAGCAACTCAACCGAGCCATCGGAAAGACCCAGGTAAACACGCTTGGCCTTAACGAGAACCTGACCCTCGCCAAGCGACACATCAGCCGGCGCAGCATCGAGCACGCGCACGGTCTTGCCGGCAATCACGCAACGAGCAGGCGCGGTATCGGACGAGGCGAGCACATGACGCACACAATCAAGCGCCGCCATTTGGGGATCCAGACGCATCTCCTGCTTAGAAATCTTAGCGGCATGGGTAACAAGCGACTCATCCTGTTCAGTCCACACAGCGGTGCCATCGGCAAGCGAAGGAAGCGTATCGGCAAGCAATTTGCCGCCAAGCTCAGCAAGCTCCATGGTCAACGCCTCAGCATGCTTACCGGCAACCGACGTGGAAGCCTGGGCACAATAAGCACCAGTATCCACGCCATGCCCGATGCGCATGATAGAAACGCCAGCAACCTCATCACCAGCAAGAATGGCACGCTGAATGGGAGCAGCGCCACGCCAACGAGGTAGCAACGAGGCATGAACATTCACAATACCAAGCGGCGCCATATGCAGCACCTCATCGGGCAAAATGCAACCATAGGCAGCGACACAGATAATATCGGCCTGGGCAGCCTGGAGCGCCTCAACAACCTCAGGCGTCATACGATTAGCCTCAACAACCGGCAACCCCAGCTCAAGCGCGCGAGCCTTAACAGGAGACGGCTCCAGCTTCTTACCACGCCCACGAACAGCATCAGGACGAGTAACAACAAGCGCAATCTCATTCCCAGCCTCAACAAGCGAAGTCAGCGAAGGCACAGCAAAATCAGGCGTACCCATAAACACAATACGCATAAAGAACGTCTCCCCTCAACCAAAGCCGAGACGGCTACAAATAACAGCGGAAAGCCAAGTACCCAGCCCATCCGCAATAACAATTCAACAAGAACAAATATACCCAAAACCAAAGAAAGAGCCGCAATAAAAGCAGCTCTTTCAGCAAAGCACCTATCAGCAAAGACGCCCTTCCCTGGCCCGACGGCACCCGGGTGAGACAAGCAGCGTCAACGTAGTCCCCGGGGCGCCCGCCTATATCGTCCCGCGCGCAGTTTCGCAGCGCAGCGAGAATGTTTGAGCACGGGATGATATAGGCGGGCGCCCCGGGGACGGACAAACCTACTCCGTCTCGCCCGGTCGAGCGCCGCGGGCCAGGGCGTCCTGGTACTCCTTAACGGCCTTGAGCCTCTGCATGGGTTTAAGGCGCTCGAACATGGTATTGCCGTGCAGGTGATCGATCTCGTGCTGCAGACAAACGCAGAACAAGTCGCCCGAGGCCTCGTAGCGAATCAGGTTGGCGTCCAAGTCGTACGCCTCGACGACGACATGGTCGGGACGCTCGATCTCACAGCTAATGCCGGGGATGGACAAGCAGCCCTCACTAAACGGCACCAGATGGTCGCTCTGCTCAACAATGACGGGATTAATGAGAACGTACGGGTCGTAGTCGTTCTTGTCGCTGTAGTCGCAGTCGATGGTGACGAGCTGAATGAGCTCGCCGATCTGCGGGGCAGCCAGGCCGCAGCCGCCGTTCTCAAACATCATCTTCTTCATCTTCTCGGCAAGCGCCTCGATCGCCGGGGTGATCTCCTCGATGACGGCGCACTCCTGGCGCAGACGAGGGTCGGGCGACAGTACGATTCCGTTGGCTTCCATGGCCATCCTTTCGGGTTGTTACATCAAATCATAGGCGTCGACGTCAACGCTCACGCTCACGCCGCGCACAGAGCCCATCTCTTTAAGGCAGGCGTCGATATCATCAGGGACATGGTACCCCACGGGAGACTTCACAAGCAGATGGAAGCGGTAACGGTCCTTGGCTCTCTCGATTACACACGAAGCCGGGCCCAGCACCTGCGGCACGGCACTCCCCGCCCGCAAAAAGTCGGGCGCGGCAGCATGCCAGCGGCGCTTAAGAAGCTTTGCAATGCGCCCGATGTAGTCCTGCGCGTCGTCTCGGTTAGCCGACCACACCAAGATGTTGACCAAGCGAACAAACGGCGGGTACAGCGCGTCGCGGCGCTGGTCCAGGTCGTAGTCGGTAAAGATCGAACGGTCGTGCTCAGCGACGGCGCGAATGACCGGATCCTCGGGCAGGTAGGTCTGGATGATGACCTCGCCGGGACGATCGCCGCGGCCGGCACGGCCCGCAACCTGTTCCAGCAGGTCGTAGGCGCGCTCTCCTGCGCGGAAGTCCGGCAGCTTGAGGGCAAAGTCGGCATTGACCACACCCACGAGCGTGACCTCGGGAAAGTCGAGACCCTTTGCGATCATTTGGGTGCCCAGCAACACGGCGCAATCCGCCGCATCGAACTGCTCGAGCAGCTTTTTGTGCGCGTCCTTGCCGCGCGTGGAATCGGCATCCATGCGAATAATGGCGACGTCCTCGGGAAGCATCTGGTGCAGTGCGTCCTCGATCTGCTGCGTGCCCAAACCCATTTTTGCCAAGTAGCGACTGCCACATTTAGGGCAACGGCTCGTGGGCGCGGGAAACGGCTGCACGCGCCAAGAAGAACCGCAGGTGTGACACTGCAGCGTGTGTGTGCGCTCGTGGTACGTGAGCGCGGTGGAGCAATGGTTGCAGGTGGGGACGCAGCCGCACTCGCGGCACATCAGGAACGACGCAAAGCCGCGACGGTTGTGCAGCAACACGGCCTTCTCGCGGCGCTCGACCACACGCTCCAGGCCTTCCATCAACGGTTTTGAGAACATGGAGCGGCTGCCGTGAGAAAACTCACGGCGCAGGTCGGCGATCCGAACCGTAGGCAGCACGGCGTGTCCCGGGCGCTCGGGCATCTCGACGCGCGTCCAAGTGGCGCCGTTATACGTGCCACGGCGGCAGCGGTCGAGGGCCTCGGCAGAAGGCGTGGCGGAGCCCAACACGAGCGGGCAGCGGTAGCGGCGCGCCATCTCGGCCGCCACCTCGCGCGCGTGGTAGCGCGGACTGGAGCCCTGCTTGTAGCTGGTCTCGTGCTCCTCGTCGATGATGATGAGACCGAGATCGCTGAGCGGGCAGAAAAGCGCCGAACGGGCTCCCACGACCACACGAGCGGCCCCGCTAGCAACCATATCCCACTGGTCCAGGCGCTCGCCGGCCGAAAGGCGCGAATGGAACACGGCAACCGTCTCGCCAAAACGCGAGCGGAAGCGGCCGACTGTCTGGGCCGTCAGCGATATCTCGGGCACGAGCACGCAGGCCGAACGGCCGGCTGCCAGCACGCGCTCAATCGCCGAAAGGTAAACCTCGGTCTTGCCAGAGCCGGTGACACCGTCAACCAGCACCACGTCGCCATGAGCGTCCAGACGGGCGCGCTCAATCTGCGCGAGCGCCTGCTGCTGGCCGTCCGTGAGCGCGACTGGCGCCTTGCCGCTCGCCGAGGACAGCGTGGTCTGCTCGCTGCAGCCACGCCAGGCGCGGCGCTCCTCCACCACCACGACGCCGCGTTTTTCGAGCGCCTTGATGGTCGCCGACATGCTGTTATAGAGAAGGTTGAGGTCACGCGTCGTGACCGGTCCGCACTGGAGCGCCTCGATGAGCTGACGCTGACGAACCGCCGTTTTGGGCGGCGTATAGTCAAATCCCTCGGGTGTAAGCATGACCCAGCGATTTTGGATAGGCTTGACGGCGGGACGTTCAACCGTCCACACGCCGTCGTCGCCCTTGACCACACGCGGACTGCCGCCCGGGGGCAAAAACAGGCGTAGGCACTCGGAAAGCGTCGCGACATACTCGCGGCTCATCCAGCGTGCGATACGGGCAGCCTCGGCGGTAAAGAGCGGTTTGCTGAGGATAGCTTCGACGGGCTTAATGCGCGCGGGGTCGAGGGCGTTGTTGCCCTGCAGGTCGCCCAGCTCAGGCGCAATGTCGACGATATAGCCCGCGGCAGCACGGTTACCAAAGTGGACCAGGACCGTGGATCCGATCTGGGCATCGTTGGCAAGAGACTGCGGAATGCCGTAAGCAAACGGTTCGGACAGCGCACGAGTCGGGATGTCGAGGACCACGCTCGCGTAGGCGGCGATGGGCTCAGGTGCAGGCTCGGGCTTGGCCTGCTTGACCGTGCGGCCGTCCTTTACGGGAGTCTCCTCCGGTTCCGGCGAACCAAACAGAGAAAGTTGCTCGGCCATGGCCCCAGCACCTCCTATCCCATACGTCTACAGAAACAAGAGCCCCGCTCTAAGTGAACGGGGCTCGGATACATACGTTTACGCAGCGATTACAGCGCCATCGTGCGGGCGCGGTCAATGCGCGCCAGGCAGTCGTCACGACCGACGAGCGCCATGGTCTCGCCCAGCGGAGGGCTCACCATGTTGCCGCAGACGGCGACGCGCACGGCCTGGAACACCACGCGCTTCTTGAGGTCCATCTGCTCGGGCAGCGGCTCAAGCGCGGCGTCGATGTTGGCAGCCGTCCACTCGTCCACGCCCTCAAGCGCGGCCTTAGCGGCATCCAGAATGGCACCCATGCCTTCCTTGGCCAGGCCCTTGTTGACAGACTTCTCGTCATACTCGAGCGTCTCAGCCGTAGCGAAGATGGGAGCGGCGACGGTCACGGCGTCGGCCGGCATCTTGGTGCGCGGTTTAACGATGGCGGCAAGCGCGTCAATCCAATCCTCGCCGTACTCGACGTTACCCTCGATGAGGCCTGCCTCGTGCAGCTCGGGGACCATGATCTCGTCCGCAAACTGAGCATCGGACATGCCGTTGATGTACTCGGCATTGACCCAGTCGAGCTTCTTGGGGTCGAAGGTCGCCGGGTTCTTGGAGATGCGGTCGAGCGAGAACTTGCTTGCCAGGACATCGCGCGGGATGATCGTGGTCTCGCCGTCGAGCGACCAGCCGAGCAGCGCCAGGTAGTTGACGAAGGCGTCGGGCAGGTAGCCGGCGTCGCGGTACTCCTCTACCGAAGTGGCGCCGTGGCGCTTGGAGAGCTTCTTGCCGTCGGCGCCCAGGATCATGGAGATGTGGGCGAACGTGGGCACGGGCGCGCCGAGGGCCTCGTAGACCATGACCTGGCGCGGGGTGTTGGACAGGTGATCGTCGCCGCGGATGACATGGGTGATCTCCATCATGGCGTCGTCGACGACGGTCGCGAAGTTGTACGTGGGCGTGCCATCGGAGCGGAAGATGACAAAGTCATCGAGCTCCTTGGCGTCGAAGGTTACCTCGCCGTGGACGGCGTCGTGGATGACGACGTCGCCGCGGTCCTCGGGCACCTTGATGCGCAGGACGTAGGACTCGCCGGCCTCGATGCGGCGGCGGGCCTCCTCGGGATCAAGGTCGCGGCAACGGCGCTGATAGCCCTGGAAGGGGTCCTTGCGCTCCTGCGCGGCCTTGCGGTCGGCGTCGAGCTGCTCCTTGGTGCAGAAGCAGGGATAGGCCTTGCCCTCATCCCAGAGCTGCTGGGCGGCCTGCTTGTACAGGTCCAGGCGCTCGGTCTGGGCGTAGGGGCCAAAGTCGCCGCCCACCTCGGGACCCTCGTCCCAGTCCAGGCCCAGCCAACGCATGGCGCGCAGGATGATCTGCGTGTTCTCGTCGGTGGAGCGGGTGGGGTCGGTGTCGTCGATGCGCAGGATGAACGTGCCGCCGTTAGCACGGGCGAAAGCCCAGTTATAGATAGCGGTGCGGGCGCCGCCGATGTGCAGCTTGCCCGTCGGTGAGGGTGCAAAGCGGACGCGAACGTCTGATGCCATGGAAATCTCCTCGATTGCAGGATGGATGTCTAACCGCATCAGTATAAAGCATCAAAGCAACCTCCGCACAAAGGGCACCGACCTACTCATTGGGGACAGACTTAAATGACCAATCTTTGGACAACCTGTCGGCACTTAGGTAAGGCTGGTCATTTAAGTCTGTCCCCAATGAGTAGGTGCGGAAAGGGTGTGAATGTTTGATTTACGCGCTATTATGTGCCCTTGCATAGAGAGCCCGGCGGAATGGTAACGGTCGCCGGGACACGTTTTTGAAAGGACAATCATGTCAGAAGAACTTCGTTCCATCCCACCCCAACACGGGTCCTTTGTATTTACGTCGGAGTCGGTGACCGAAGGTCACCCCGATAAGATCGCTGACCAGATCAGCGACGCCGTCCTCGACGCAATCCTCGCCAAAGAAATAGAGCTCCAGGAGCAGGGCTACATCGCCCCCAACGGCGTGCCTGCCAACGTGGAGAACGTCCGCTGCGCCTGCGAGACCCTCGTGACCACCGGCACCGTCATCGTCGCCGGCGAGATCCGCACCCAGGCCTACGTCGACGTACAGGAAATCGCACGCGGCGTTATCCGCCGCATCGGCTACAACCGTGCCAAGTTCGGTTTTGACTGCGACACCTGCGGCGTTATGAGCCTTATCCACGAGCAGTCGCCCGATATCGCCCAGGGCGTCGACGAGTCCTTCGAGACCCAGACCGGCGCTACCACCGACCCGATCGACCTGATCGGTGCCGGCGACCAGGGCATGATGTTCGGTTATGCCTCCAACGAGACCAAGACCCTCATGCCCATGCCACACTACCTGGCAAGCCGCCTGGCCGAGCGCCTGGCCGCCGTGCGTCACGACGGTACCCTCGCCTATCTGCGTCCCGACGGCAAGACCCAGGTCACCGTGCGCTATGAGGAAGGCAAGCCCGTCGAGGTCACGACCATCGTCATCTCCACGCAGCACGCCGCCGAGATCGAGGACATGGGCAAGATCAAGGCCGACCTCATCGAGCACGTCATCACCCCGGTCATGGCCGCCGAGAACATGCCGTGGAACAACGCGGACATCTACGTGAACCCCACCGGTCGCTTTGTCGTGGGCGGCCCCATGGGCGACACGGGCCTCACCGGCCGCAAAATCATCGTCGACACCTACGGCGGCTACGGTCGTCACGGCGGCGGTGCCTTTAGCGGCAAAGACTGCACCAAGGTTGACCGCTCCGCCGCGTATGCCGCGCGCTGGGTCGCCAAGAACGTGGTCGCCGCCGGCCTGGCCGACCGCTGCGAAGTCGAGCTTGCCTACGCCATCGGCGTTTCCAAGCCCCTCTCAATCATGGTCGACACCTTCGGTACCGCGCATGTTGCCGAGGACAAGATCGTCGAGGCCGTAGAGAAGACCTTCGACCTGCGCCCGGGCGCAATCATCCGCGACCTGGACCTGCGCCGCCCCATCTACGAAAAGACGGCAGCCTACGGTCACTTCGGCCGCGAAGACGCCGACTTCACCTGGGAGAAAACCGACCGAGTCGAAGAACTCAAAACAGCCTGCGGCTTGTAAGCCAACGGCAAATGCTGCAGCCAAATAGAAACGCACCAAAAAGAGGTACCGAAACAACCGGTACCTCTTTTTTATTAACCGGTGGTGAAGATGAGTCGACATGGAACGCAGAATAGGTTCCCAGCTGATGAATTTTGCAGCAAGCGTGCCTCTACCATGTATCCTAAGTTCCGAGGGCTTTGGTATTTGGTCGGTCGCGAGTTCCGCACGAGCCGGAGGCCACTTAATGTGGCCTCCGTGCGAGCCAGGACTGTAGAGCAGGCGACCAAATACCAAAGCCCTCGGAACGACGGGATAAAGAAGGAGCACCCATGGCAGGCAAGCCGCAAACACTAGCTACGACCTCGGCATTCGAGATCTTGGGCCCCGTCATGGTCGGCCCCAGCTCATCGCACACCGCCGGCGCCCTGCGCTGCGCCCAAGTTGCCGCCAGCCTGCTGGAAGGCCGCATCACCAAAGTCACCTTTGGCCTGTGGAACTCCTTCGCCCACACCTACCGCGGCCACGGCACCGACCGCGCGCTCGTCGCGGGCATCCTGGGCCTCGACACCGACGATGAGAACATCAAGCAGGCCTTCGACCTCGCACGCGAGCAGGGCCTCGAATATCACTTTGACATCAAGGGCGACGACGCCTCCATCCACCCCAACACCGTCGACATCGACATGGTCGACGACACGGGCGCCACGGCACAGGTCCGCGGTGAGAGCCTGGGCGGCGGCAAGATGCGCATCAGCCGCATTAACGGCGTCGGCGTCGACATCTCGGGCATGTACTCCACGCTCTTCGTGGCGCACTACGACGTCCCCGGCGTGCTCGCCGCGCTCACCAACCTGCTCGCCTACGCACACGTGAACATTGCCTTCTGCCGCACCTACCGCACCGAAGTGGGCGGCCAGGCCTACTCCGTCTTTGAGACCGACGGCGCGCCCGACGACACCGTCATCCCCATGCTACGCAAACTCGACAATGTCGATTACGCGACCTTTATCGAGCTCCCCGGTTCTGCCTCGTCGCTCTCCCCCGGCGTCTCAGCAAAGGAAATCTTCGACGATGGCGAGCAGCTGCTCGATGCGTGTGAGGAACTGGGGCTCAGCATCGGCGCCGTCATGGCCGTTCGCGAGGCACGTCTGACCGGTGAGGCCCACGCCGTCGCCGCCATGCGCCGCGTGCTCGACGTCATGCGCGAAGAGACCACAGCCCCCATCGCCAATCCGCAGCGCTCGCTCGGTGGACTAATCGGCGGCGAGGCCAAGCTCGTCGAAGCAACCCGCCGCAACGATTTGAGTGCAAGCCTGATGGGCCCCGTTCAGACCGACGCCGTTGCCCGCGCCATGGCCGTGCTCGAGCGCTCCGCCACCATGGGCGTGATCGTCGCCGCCCCCACGGCAGGCTCAGCGGGTGTCGTGCCCGGCTGCGTGCTGGCGCTCGCCGATCACCTTCAGCTCGACGACGAGCAGGTCATGGACGCGCTCTACTGCGCAGCCGCCATCGGCCTCAACCTCACCACGAGCGCCTGCGTCGCCGGCGCCGAGGGCGGCTGCCAGGCCGAGGTGGGAAGCGCCGCCGCCATGGCGGCTGCCGCGCTGGTGCAGATGCTCGGCGGCACGCCCGAGCAGGCGCTCGACGCCAGTTCCATCGCGCTGAGTAACCTGCTGGGCCTCGTTTGCGACCCCGTCGGTGGCCTCGTGGAGGTGCCCTGCCAAAACCGCAACGCCATCGGCGTGGCAGCGGCCTTTAGCTCGGCACAACTCGCCCTCGCAGGCATTAAGAGCCTGGTGCCGTTTGACCAGATGGCACATGTCATGCTCTCGGTGGGCCACGCGTTGCCGGCCACGCTACGCGAGACGGCAAAGGGCGGCATCGCGCAGGCTCCGGCCGCACTTTCGGCATGTGCAAAATGCGGCGTGTGCGGATAGCGGCAAAGAACGACTCAAAGGTGGGACTAATGTCCCACCTCTTTTGAATGCCACCGTTTCCGTACCACAAACAGCAGGGCAATCGCTATAATGCAAGCCCAGTAAAAACACGATGAACCGCAAGGCGAAAATCGAAGGATATGCATACGATGTCGCAAAACGATCGAACTCAACTGATTCCCGATCCGCAGCAGCCGAGCAGGCACACCGGCGGCGTTCAGTCGCCGCGTCCTATCGCGCCGAGCCACGGTCAGCAGCGTGGTGCGACAAACGCTTCCCAACGCCCGAACCAGCAGCGTCAACAACGTCAGCAACGCCAGGCAAACGGCAACGCGCCCAAGCTGCCCCCCACGCACGCTCGAGGCGATCGCGGCCCCGCGCGCAAGTCCGCCGGCAACAATAAGTCGGGCAAAAAGACGACGCTCTTTGTCGTCTTGGGTCTAATCGTCATTGTCTATATCGTAGGCGTCGTAGCGTTTTCGCAGGTAGCCTACCCCAACACCACCATCGCCGGCGTCGACGTCTCGTTCTCCAACGCTTCGTCTGCCGCCACCAAGGTCAACTCGGCATGGAAGCACTATAAGCTCACCGTGACAGGAGATGACTTTAGCTGGACCTATCAGCCCGAGTCCGATGAACCCATCGTCGATGGCGAAGCTGCAGCAAAAGAGATCATCAGCCACAACGAAGCCTTTGTATGGCCGGTCCGCCTTGTGGAATCCTTAAGCGGCAAGACCAAAACAACCGCTACCACCAACGAAGTCGATCTTGATCAAGACGTCGACCTGTCCATGCTCTCCGATACCTTTGACCAAAAGAAGTTTGAGAAGGATCTGGGCGCCGCCATCGACGAGTTTAACGAAGGACGTTCGGGCACGTTCGAGGCCAATAGCTCCTATGACGAGCAGGCCGGCAAGTTTACCGTCGAGAAGGCGCGCTCCAACGAAAAACTCAACCGCGAGCATGTCATTAAGTATGCCGAGCTCGAGCTTGCCTCGCTGGCCGAGACCGTAGATCTTTCTAAGCTCGGCAACGATGCCTATGAGCCGCTCAATGGAACGCTGACCGATGATCAGATTCAGGCTGCATGTGATGCCGCCAACAACTTCCTGGGCGTCAACGTGACCCTTAAGCTCAACGGCGAGGATGCCGGAAAGGTTGATGGCAGCTCCGTGTTGCAGTGGATCAGCTTTGCCGATCCGGCCAACCCCACGCTCGATACGTCGCAGATCAGTAGCTGGGCAGCCGAGCTCGCCAACGGCTTTAATACCGTGGGCTCCACTCGCTGGTGGACGCGCGCCGATGGCAAGCAGTGCGCCGTCGAAGGCGGTGACTTTGGTTGGTCCATCGACAGCAGCTCGCTCGCCAAGCAGGTCGAAGACGCTATTAACAACAAGCAGACCGGCGAGATCGAGATCAAGTACTCCCAGAAGGCCGACACCTTTACCGCAAAGGGAGAGCCCGACTGGAAGGCATACATCGACGTCGACCTGTCCGAGCAGCACGCGCGCTACTATGACGAGAACGGTAATATCGTCTGGGAGGCCAACTTTATTTCCGGCAAACCGGGCGAAGACGCCACCCCCGAGGGCGTGTGGCAGATCAACAGCAACGACGGCGGCAGCACCCTGATCGGAGCCAAGGACCCCGAGACCGGTAAGCCCAAATACGAGAGTCCGGTGAGCTACTGGATGCCGTTTGAGGGCAACATGATCGGCTTCCACGATGCCACCTGGCAAAACGACAAGAGCTTCGATAACGCCGAGTCGTACAAGTGGTGCGGCAGCCACGGTTGCATCAACCTGCGACTGGCCGACGCCAAGGCACTTCACGACTGCATCAAAGTCGGCCTGTGCGTGGTTGTCCACTCGTAGTGCAACGCGCGCATTCCTACAACGTGGAACTGCTGCGACCAATCTAACAGTTCCGAAAGAAACCGTCCCATGCGCCCACCCCAACCGGTGGGCGCATATACTTATCAAGGTACTTTCTATAAAGGAGACGCTATGCCGAATGTCCCCACGACCACCCCGGGCCCGGATGATACCGAGCACACGCCCGAAGATGTCACCGAAACGATTCCTCTGGTTACAAACGTACATGCCGATAAGCAGAGCGGACGCGCGAACGATGCGGCCGAGATTTCCGATGAAGAGGCATATGCCAAGCTCAAAGCAAAACGTGCCGAACGTCGACGCAAAAAGCTGATTCGACGCGGCATTGCCGTCGGTGTCGTAGGTGCCATCGCGCTCATTGCCATTGTCGCAACCCTGGTTATCAATGCGCAGCCTCAGGGCGCTAGCGGGCCTGTGACCGACATGGTGACCGAGGGCACGTTTACCACAACGGTCGAGGCTAAAGGCCAGCTCAAACCCATTTCGTCCTCAGTGGTCTCCCCTTCTGTCGACGGTACGGTCGATTCGATCAACGTGCAGGCGGGCCAATCCGTCAACGAGGGCGACGTGCTTATGACCATTAAAAACGACGAGCTCGATCGCAACGTTGCCGAGGCGCAACGTGCAGTTGCAGCCGCTCAGGAAGACCTCGCCAACGCGCAGAAAGCCGCAGCTGCCGCGCAGGCCACCCCAACGACGGACGTCGATGGAGCTTCCGCAGCGGCTGGCGTCTCCGACGCATCAGCGGACACGAACGCCGTATCGGCCGCGCAGCGCGGCCTCGCTTCGGCCCAGGCAAACCTTGATCAGGCGAACGCCAAGGCCGCCAGCCGTACGGTCACGGCCCCGAGCTCGGGCAGCATCGTGGAGCTCAATGCCAAAGTGGGCGCCACGGTTACAGGCGGCATGATCATGGGCGAAAGCGATACGAGCGGCGGCAAGCAGTGCATGCAGATCGCCGACATGTCCAAGATGAAGGTGACCGTGCAGGTGGGCGAAAAGGACATCGCCAAGATCGCCGTTGGGCAGAGCGCCAACGTCACGTATCCCGCGTTTCCCGATATCGTGAGCCAGGGCACCGTCACGGCTATCGCGTCGGTGGCAAACTCCGACGCCGCCAACAGTGGCGGCGGCAGCGTAACCTTTAACGTCGACATCCTCATCGAGGCGCCCGACGCGCGCCTGAAGCCGGGCATGACGGCCGAGGTATCGGTGGTGACCGAGCAGCTCGACGACGTGGTGATGGTGCCGACGATGGCGCTCATGACCGAAGACGGCGAACACTATTACGTCAACGTGGCGACTGATGACGAGGGCAAGCAAACCCGTCGCGTGAAGGTGACCGTCGTGACGCAAAACGACAACGAAGCCGTAGTCGGCAAGACGCAGGTCAAGCACGACGACCAGGGCAACGAGATCAACCCTGGCGTGCCGGTTACCAAGCTGCGCGATGGCGACACCCTCGTCATGGACACCGGAGCGGACGCAACGGCTGACGGCGGCTACGGCGCGGATTCGGGCAGTATGCCTGCCGACGAGGGCATGTAATGCGTCCCGTTATCGACATCCGCAACGTGCACCGCATCTTTGAGAGCGAGGCGGGGTGCGCCCACATCCTGCACAACGTGAGCCTGGCGGTAAATCCCGGCGAATTCGTCGCCATCACTGGCCCATCGGGCTCGGGCAAATCAACGCTCATGAACATCCTCGGCTGCCTGGATAAGCCAACGGCAGGCGACTACTACCTGCAAGGGCTTAACGTGGCCGAGCTCGATGATGACGAGCTCACCGAAGTCCGCGCCCTGAGCATCGGCTTTGTCTTTCAGAGCTTCAACCTGCTGCCGCGCCTGTCGGTTATCGAAAACGTCATGCTGCCGCTGGCCTACACCAATGTGCCCCGAAGCCAGCGCGAAATGCGCGCCGTGCACGCGCTGCAGGCCGTCACGCTACCGGTCGACCACTGGGACCACCGCATATCCGAGCTCTCGGGCGGCCAGATGCAGCGTGTCGCCATCGCGCGCGCCCTTGTCAATGACCCGCCCATCATCCTGGCCGATGAGCCGACGGGAAACCTGGACTCCGCAACCGGAGCGCTCGTCATGGAAACATTCCACAAGCTTCAGGAGCGCGGCAAGACCATCGTGCTCATCACACACGACCCCGGCATCGCCGCCGAGGCCGACCGTGCCGTGACCATCCGCGACGGTCGCATTCACGACGGCGCGTATATTCCACATGCACCGCGAACCCTGCGCAGCGCCGTAGATAGCCTGCCCATGATTTCCGCCTGCGTCAACCCGACGAAAGGAGTGGTGGCATGAGCGCCCGCGATCTCATCCAGGAAGCCCTTCACTCGCTCGAAGCCAACAAGGGGCGCAGCCTGCTCACCATCCTGGGCATTGTCATCGGCATCGCCTCGGTAATCGCCATGACTTCGCTCATCGGCGGCATCCAAAACAGCCTGGTCGACAGTCTGGGTCTCAATGCGGCACGCATGGTGCAAATCTATTCGTCGCAAGAACTCACCGAGTCGGACATCGAGAAGCTTCAAAAACTGGTGCCGCTGATAGAGCAGATCGGCATTGTCGACAGCGCGTATACCGAGTACAAGACCGGCGATAAAAGCTATAACGCCATGGCACAAGGTGTCGATAGCGACATGCTCGACGCCGTGGGGGCCAGCAAGCTCGTTGCGGGGCGCACCTATTCCCAGGCCGAGTCCCAGTCAGGCTCGCGCGTGGCGCTCATCAGCCGCAACGGCGCCGATCAGCTTTACGGCAACGAACAGGATGCGCTGGGGAAAACCATCAAGGTGTCCAACGGCGAGGTGCAGATTGTAGGCGTGATTGATGGCGGCAGCGACTCCATGGGCTCGCTTACGCTGTATATGCCACGCGAAACCATCTCCGAGTTGTTTGGCGACGAGAATCCTTCATTCCCCAGTGTGACGGCACTTGCCGCCGAGGGCACGGACATGGATGAGCTCTGCAAGACCATCGAGTCCAAGGTGCGCGCAATGAAGGGCATCGCGGAGGATGATGAGTACGACAGTGTATCGGCGACCTCCATGAAAAGCGCCATCGATGCACTCAACTCCTTTATGGGCGCATTCTCGCTCATCATGGGTGCTGTCGCCAGCATCTCGCTGCTTGTCGGCGGTATCGGCATTATGAATATGATGCTCACCAACGTGACCGAGCGCATCCGCGAGATCGGCATCCGCCGCGCTCTGGGCGCCAGTCGTCGCGATATCACCGCGCAGTTTTTGGCCGAGTCCTCGGCACTGTGCGTCACCGGTGGCCTGCTGGGTGTCCTGATTGGCTATCTGCTGGCATGGGGACTCACGTTCTTTGCCGCAAGCTCGGGCATCATGAGCGAGTTTGGAGCTACCGGGACGATCACGCCAAGCTTCTCCATTACGACAGTGTTGATCGCGTTTGCCGTATCGGTCGGCATCGGCGTAATCTTTGGCTTCTATCCCGCTCGCCGCGCGGCAAAGCTCGACCCGGTGGAGTGCCTACGCTACCAGTAAGCCACCACCAACAAGTTGCGGTGAATTAGAGCGCCTAGCGCGCAAACTCCCGTAAAAGCGCGTCTTCCACTTCCCGAAGCGAAAGGGCCCCGCCTCCCTCGGCGGGACGGGTGACCACGATGCAGCTCGCCCCCGCGTCGCGCGCGGCGGCGAGCTTCTCGGCCGTGCCGCCTACGGTACCCGAGTCCTTGGTCACAAGCCACTGGGCGCTCACCTGCCGAAGCATCGCCTCGTTGAGCTCGCGGGTGAAGGGCCCCTGCATACCGATGACGTGCGACGGCGAAAACCCCGCGTCGATGCACTTCGTTATAGCACCGGGCAGCGGGAGCACACGCACGAAGAAGCGCTCCGTGAAATCGGCGACGCGCGTGTAGGGAGCAAGCTCCTTGCTCCCCGTCGTGAGAAGCGCACGACCCGGGTTCTCGGAGAGAAAGCGCGCCGCGCAGGCGATCGACGCGACCGACACGACGCCTTTGGGTAGCGCCTCAGCCGGGCGCGCAAGGCGCAGGCATCGTGCACCCACGGCGAGCGAAGCGGCCCGGATGTTGCCGCTTGCGAGCGTAGCGAAGGGGTGCGTGGCGTCGACGACGATGCGCGCGCCGGAAAGCTCGCGCTCCATGTCGGCCTCGTCGAGCCTGCCCGCATGCACCTCGATGCCCGGAAGTTCGCCCAAAAGCTCGCCTCCGTACTCGGTTGCCGCGTAGGCAAGGGCGGGGATGCCCGACCCGCTCGCCCATTCGCACAGAAGGCGGCCCTCGGTGGTGCCGGCGAAGATGCGCAGCGCCGGCGCGGATGCGGGCGCCGTCACTTCGGGCCGCCTGGGCGCGTGATCTGGTAGAGCAGCGCGTTCATAATGGCGGCCGCCACGGTAGAGCCGCCCTTGCGACCCCTCGCGACGATGGCCGGCACGCGTCGCGCGAGTAGCTCCTCTTTCGCCTCGACCACGTTCACAAACCCGACCGGCACCCCAACGACGAGCGCGGGCGCGATCTTCCCCGCGTCCATGAGCTCGGCGAGGCGCAGAAGTGCTGTGGGAGCGTTGCCGACGGCCACGATGAGCGGACCCTCGATGCCGCAAGCTTTGTCCATGCTCGCAACGGCGCGAGTCGTGCCCGCGGCGCGCGCCGTTGCGGCGACATCCGGGTCGGCCATGTAGCACACGGCCTGGCAGCCGATCTTCGCGAGCGCGGGCTTGCTTATGCCTGCGAGCGCCATGTTCGTGTCGGTGAGCACCGTGGCCCCTGCGCGCAGCGCGTCGAGCGCACAGTGCGCGGCGTCATGGGTGAACACGAGGGAATCGGCGTACGAGAAGTCAGCAGTGGTGTGGATGACGCGCTTCACGACGGGCTCTTCGAGCGGCGGGAACGTGCGGCCGCCGAGCTCTTCGGTGATGATCTCAAAGCTGCGCCGCTCGATGTCGCCGGGCGCCATCTCCTTGGAATCCATCTAGTACTCCACTCCTTCCCTTGCACATATCCCCTGCTCGTAGGGGTGTTTCTCGCACCGCATCTCGGTTATGTAGTCGGCCTTCTCCACGATCTTGCGGGACGGCGCGCGCCCGGTGAGCGCTACTTCGACGCCGCGCGCGGACATATCGAGCGCGCGGTCCACGAGCGCCTCGTCGACAAGCCCCTTCGAAAGCGCGTCGAGCGCCTCGTCGAGCACGAGCAGCCCCTCCTGCGCGACCTCGAGCTCGGCGAGCGCGGAAGCGAGGTTCCCATCGTGCAGCTCGCGCGTCGCGGCAAGTTCTTCCGACGTCATGGACCAGGTAAACTTGTCCGACGCCTTCCCCGCGAACACGGGCACGCCGAAATGCTCGGCGAGCAGGCGCACCTCCCCGCTTTCGCCGTCTTTCAGGAACTGCACGACGACGACGCGGCGGCCTGCGGCGAGCATGCGAAGGGCGAGGCCCATCGCCGCCGTGGTCTTGCCTTTGCCGTCGCCATGATACACGTGGATCATACGCCCTCCTCAATGATGCGGTAGACATACTCCATGTCGAGCGCCCCGCGCACGACGTCGGCCAGGCGGTCGAACTCGCGCGCACGATGATCGGCCGCGGACACCGCGCCCTCAGCACCCACGACGCTCTCGGGCAGGCCGCGCATGCGCGCGAGCGAGCGCGCGAGGGCGAGCGCCACCCCCGGTTCGTCGAACAGGCCGTGGAGATAGGTTCCGAACACGTTTCCGCAGGCCGCGCCTTCTGGTTTGCCGCCAATCGTGCCCGCAGGGGCGCAGGAGACGGTCGTTTCGCCGTCGTGAATCTCGTACCCGCGCGCCATCATGCCGTTCCACACCGAGAACGCGCCTTGGGCGCCCGTGATGCGCAGCTCCGATTGGGCGAGGCGCTTTTCCTCCTTGAACACCGTACTTGCAGGAATGAGCCCGAGCCCGCGCGCGGTGCCAGCGCCTTCCCTGCCGTGCGGGTCGGAAAGCTCGTCTCCCAAAAGCTGGTAGCCTCCGCATATGCCGAGCACCGGCGTGCCCGCGCCCGAAAGCGCGCGTACACAGGCTCCGATGCCGCTAGCCGCAAGCCAGCGCGCGTCGTCGAGCGTGGTCTTCGAGCCGGGGAGCACCACCAGGTCGGGTCGGCCCAGATCGGTCGTCGAGGAAACATAGCGCACGCCCACGCCGGGCACGCGCGAAAGCGGGTCGAAGTCGGTAAAGTTCGACAGATGCGGAAGGCGCACGACGGCGACGTCGATGACGCCGCGCGCCTCGCGGGCAGATAGGCGCGGCGCGAGCGAGTCCTCGTCGTCCAGGTCGAGCGTAAGATACGGCACGACCCCCACGACGGGGGCCCCGCACATCTTCTCAAGTGGGGCCAAACCCGGGCGCAGGATTTCCACATCACCGCGGAACTTATTTACTACAAGCCCCCGCAAAAGCGCGCGGTCCTCGGGCGCAAGGAGCGCGACCGTGCCGTAAAGCTGGGCAAACACCCCGCCTGGGTCGATGTCGCCCGCGAGCAGCACGGGGGAGGACACGGCGCGCGCGAGCCCCATGTTGACGATGTCGTTTTCGGCAAGGTTGATTTCGGCGGGGCTGCCGGCGCCCTCGATGACGATGACGTCGTTTTCCTCAGCGAGCGAATCGAACGCCTCCAAAATCTGCGGCATGAGCGCCTTCTTTCGCGCGAAGTAGTCCCTCGCAGCGAAGGCTCCCTGCTCCTTGCCGGCCACGATGAGCTGGCTTCGGTGGCCGCTTTCGGGCTTGAGCAGAATGGGGTTCATGCGCACGTCGGGCGCGATGCCGCACGCCTCGGCCTGCATGATCTGGGCGCGCCCCATCTCGAGCCCGTCGGCCGTGACACCGCTGTTGAGCGCCATGTTCTGGCTCTTGAAGGGAGCCACGCGCAGGCCGTCCTGCGAAAGAACGCGGCACAGCCCCGCCGCAAGCAGGCTCTTCCCCGCGTTCGACATGGTGCCCTGGATCATGATGGGCTTCGCCCTACCCACGGGTATCGACCTCCTTCGCCGCGCCTCGGCCATCCGCGCCCGCCATAGCACCGCTGCAAGAAGCGCCGCCCCGTTCGTCGGGTTCGCCTTCGCCTGATGTACCTTCCGCCCATAGCGCGCGGCTGAACGCCATCGCAAGCCGGGCGTTCTCCTTGCGCGTGCGCACCGCGACGCGGCACCAGAAACGGGACAGCACCGAAAACGAGTCGCACGTGCGGACCAAAACCCCCTGTTTATACAGGCGTTCGGGAATGTCTTTCGTCGGCGTGCGGACTAAAAGGAAGTTCGCATCCGACGGCACGACGGAAAGCCCGAGCGAGGAGAGCTCGTGGGAAAGCCACGCTCGCTCGCCCGCCAATACATCGCGCGTGCGCGAGACGTATTCGACGTCTTCCAGGGCGGCGATGCCCGCGGCCTCGGCGACCGAGGAGACGGGCCACGCCTGCCCCGCCCGGCGAATTCCATCGATGAGTTGGGCGTTTCCGCTGATCAGATATCCCAGCCGTAACCCCGCCATTCCGTAGAGCTTGGTGAACGCAGAGAGCACGGCCACATGGCGCGAACACGCGGCGCGTGCGGCCACGCTCCTATCGCGGGCGTCGGGCGCAAATCCGAGGAAGCACTCGTCCACGACGAGCAGCGCGCCCACCTGCTCGCAGCGGCAAGCCGCGGCATCGATCACGCGGGGGTCGACGAGGCGCCCCGTCGGGTTGTTCGGATTGCAGAGGTACGCCACGTCTCCCGGCCCCTCGATCGCGCGGGCGAAGGAGGCGGGCACGTCGAAGTCGTCCGCTTCGGAGAGCGGGAACTCCTGCACGCATGCGCCGTAGTACGATGCCGCCTCCGCATATTCAGAGAACGTCGGCGCGCACACGACGATGCGTTTCGGGCGCACCGCCGCAGCGAGCCGCCAGATGATGTCGGACGCGCCCGCGCCGCAGACGATAGTATCTTCGGGAATGCCCTGGGCGCGCGATAGGGCGCGAACAAGGGCGAGGCTTTCCCTATCGGGGTAGGCGTCGATTCGAGAAAGCGCCTTGCAGGCTGCGGCGACAGCGCGCGGCGAGGGGCCTGCCGGATTCACGTTCACCGAGAAATCGATGAAGTCGGAGGCGCCCCCTTCGCAAGCGATGCCAAGCGATTGCGCACTGCCCCCATGCGTACGGGCGCGCACGATTCCCCCGGCAGCCCGGGACGCAGCGTGGTCTTCCCTCATAACATCGCCCCCACGGCGAGCACGACCGCCGCGCGCGCGGCGCCGAAGACGACGAGCGCGCATACGGACGCGGCGAGCATGAGCCTTGTCGCCCGGGCGATGTCGCCCCACTCGATTTCGCGGGATGCGTCGCCTATCGTCGGTTTCTCAACGAGCTTGCCGAAATACACCGCGGGTCCTGCCAGGCGCAGCCCGAGCGCGCCCGCACACGCTGACTCGGTCTGCGCCGAGTTGGGACTCGCATGGCGACGCCTGTCGCGGCGCCAGATGCGCGCCGCCCCGCACGCGTCGAGCCCGACGATCGGGCACACGGCGATCATGAGCAGGGCCGATAAGCGCGAGGGAATCCAGTTCACCGCATCGTCGAGGCGCGCCGAGGCGCAGCCGAAGTCGATGTAGCGCTCGTTTTTGTAGCCCACCATGCTGTCGAGCGTGTTCACCGCCTTGTACGCCATGCCCAAGGGCGCACCCCCGATCATAAGGTAGAAAAGCGGCGCGATGACGCCGTCGCTCGCGTTCTCCGCCACCGTTTCCACGGCGGCGCGCGCAACGCCCTGCTCGTCGAGAACAGACGTGTCGCGTCCCACGATGAGCCCGACGGCTTCACGAGCCGCGACAAGGCCGCCCTTCGAGAACGCGCGGGCCACGGCCAGGCTCTGGCGGCGCAGCTCGCATGCCGCGAGAATCTGATAGCTCGCCCATGCCTCGGCCACAAAGCGCAAGCCGGGGTGAACCATGCCGCAAAGATGCAGGATTCCCCAGGTCAAAAGCCAACACGCAAGCGGAAGCGCCACGGCGAGCACAAGCCCTGCGGCGCGCGTGCCCGCGGACGTTTGCGGGAATGCGCCCCGCAGGCGGCCTTCGGCCCACGTGATCGCGCGCCCCATGGCGACGACGGGATGGGGAAGCCAGCGCGGGTCGCCGAAGGCAAGGTCGGCCGCGAACCCGGCGGCGACGGCAAGAATCGTCATCACCGGGCATCGCCCCCCGAAGCGGGGCGAACGTCGCGAAGGCAGCGCCCATCCCAGGTGGCGGCCCATGCGCCGCCCGGCTCGGTATGCACGTCGAAATATCCCATTTTCGGGACAGCTAGCTCGGAGAGCAGCGCTTTCACGGTACCCGCGTGAACGACGAAGACGGCGCGCCCACTCCCCTGGGCGCGCTCCGATTCGCACGCCTCCCGAAACGCCGCGACGACGCGGCGGGTGAAATCGCTCTTGCCCTCGCCATGCGGGCAGCGCGTCTCGCACCAGGAGTCTACCCAGGCGCGGTAGCGCACATCCTCTTTAAGCTCGGCGGCGCTTCGCCCCTCGAAGTCACCGAAATCCATCTCGCGCAGACCGGGGCACGCCATAAGCTCCGCGTACGGGAAGAGGATGCGCGCCGTCTGGTCGGTGCGGGCCATTCCGCTCGTGATAACACGGAACACGTCACGATCGCACGCGAGATCGCGCAAAGCGCGCTCGCCCGCGCTCGACAGGGGCTCGTCGGTGCCCGCCCCGCTGTAGCGATGGTCTTCCGTGCCCGCCGTGGCACCATGGCGCACGAAGACGACTTCCAAAGGCGCGCTCGCGCCCTGCGTCCCTCGAGACGCATCGGCAAGGTTTCCTTTGATGACCTGGGGAATCCCGCACGTCATGCGCACGACGACGTCGGCGCGCGCAGCGAGCGCGCATCCCAGGCGCCCCGCGCGCTCGCGCCATTGGGCGTCTTCCGCACGCATGGGGACGACCCCCGAGCCGACCAAGGACAGAATCACTGCGTCGAAGCCGATCAGCCGCTCGAGCGCCCGGTCAACGTCGAGCGCGCGTACGAGTTCCTCAGCACGGTACGCGACGCGGCCGGCAAAAGCCGCGGGCACGCCGCCCTCCGCAAACTGCGCCGCGTCGACGAAATCGTCCGCCGCGAACCCGAGCTTTTCGCGCACGAAGGTCCTCTTCCCCGAATGCGCGCCACCTAACACGAGCATCATAGGAGCATGCCCCCCGCTACCAGCATGGCAAGCATCGCGAGCTCAGCCCATTGCAGAAACCATCCGGCCAAATCCCCCGTCACCCCGCCGAAGCGGGACAGGGCAACATGGCGGTACCACGCGAGCGCCAAAAGCCCCGCCACCGCCATAAGGGCGCCGACGGCCTGGGCGCACGCGACCATCCCTGCAGCCGAAGCCGCAGCGAAAGCGCAAAGCGGCACGACGATCGCCGCGCGCTTCTTCGCAGGCGAGAGCCCCGCGGCCATGCCATCCGCCCGCGCGGCAGGCCAGCATTCAACGGCGAGCCCCGAAAGCGCGCGGGAGAACACGAGCGAGCACAGAAGCGCGAGGAACGCCCCCGCCGTAAGCGGCAGCGCGGTGAACAGGGAAAACTGCAGAATAAGGTACACGACAACACCGATGACCCCGAAGGCGCCCGCCCGCGGGTCGTGCATGATCTCAAGCTTTCGCTCGCGCGGGGCCCAACTTGCAAGCGCATCGGAGGTGTCGCAGAGCCCGTCTAGGTGGATGCCTCCCGTCACCACCACAGGCAGCGCCACAAGCACGGCCGCGACGATGGTCGCGGGCACGCCGAGCAGGTTCGCCACGTACCCCCACGCCGTTATGAGGAAGCCTTCCGCAAGGCCCACTAGGGGAAACGCGGCAAGCGCATGGGTTGACCCGAAATCGGTCCATGTCGATTTCGGGACGGGGATGCGCGAGAACGTTCCGAACGCCGCGCCGATTGCCTCTGCTATCTTCACCTTGTAGGTCCTTCGCCTTTCATCCACACGGGAATCCCGCATACCACTTCGACTGCGCGGTCGGCCAGCGCCGCCACGCCCGCGTTTACGCGCGAGAGCGCGCGCCTCCATGCCTCGGTCCCCTCATCGTAGCGTATCCCATCGGCGAACACGTCGACGGTGACCACCACCGTATACGCAGCGGCCTGAGCGAGCCGTTCGATACCTACGAGCACCTCGCGCGCCGCAGCGTCAAGGTCACGTGGGGACAAGCCGCCTTCCGCGAAAAGCTCGTTTGCAACCAGGTTGCCCACGTCCTCCAAAAGAAGCGTGCAGCCGCGCGGAAGCCCGGACACTGCGGCGCCCACGTCACGCGTGCGCTCGAGGGTGGAAAACCCCTTGCCCTCGCGCAGCGCCCGATGGCGCGCGATGCGGCGGGCGCCCTCTTCCCCGAAGGGCTCCATCGTTGCCAGGTACACGCGAGGGCCGTCGTGCCCGAGGCACAGGGACTCGGCGTAGGCGCTCTTGCCGCTCGCGGCGGCGCCGATAACGAGCGTCACCGTCATTTCCCGGCCTCGAAATGCTCGTAAGCAGCCATGCCAGTCGCCGTGAACGTCTTCCCATCCCGGTACACGCGCAACGCCGAATCCAGAAGGGGCAGATACGCCATGGCGCCCGCGCCCTCGCCCAAGTGCATGCCTGCGTCGAGGGGTGCCTTTATGCCGAGCTCGCGAAGGAGCTCCTGGCTTGCGGGTTCGCTTGATGCGTGGGTGCCCACGAGGTAGCCCAAGGCGTTGGGGCACAGGCGCGCCGCGCACAGGGCCGCCGTGCAGGATATGACCCCGTCAAGGAGCGCCGGCGCCTTCGAGGCCGCGGCCCCCAGGTAGAAGCCGCACATCGCCGCGATGTCAAAGCCGCCCACCTTCGAGAGCACGTCGATCGGGTCGGCGGAATCGGGCGAGTTCGCGTCGATAGCGCGCTCGACCACGTCGCGCTTGCGCGCGAGCGAGGCGTCCGAGAGCCCCGCGCCGCGCCCGACGAGGCTCCGCGCGTCCGCCCGGATGAGCACTGCGGCCACCGCCGCCGAGGTGGTCGTGTTGCCGATGCCCATCTCGCCCGCGGCGAGAAGGCGCACGCCGGCGCGGACAAGCCCGCACGCTACGGCGATTCCGACCTCGATCGCGCGCACGGCCCCATCGCGAGACATAGCGGAGCCGTGCGCGATGTTGCCGCTCCCCCGCCGCACGTTCGCGCGCACCATGCGCGCGTCTTCTATGCCCCGGGCCATACCCACGTCGACGGGCACGACCTCGGCACCCGCGAACGCCGCCATGCGGCAGGCGCTCGTGGCCCCCTCGCACATGTTGCGCGCGACGGCTCGCGTCACTTCTTGCCCGCTTTGCGACACGCCTTCGGCAACGACCCCGTTGTCGGAGAAGAATACCGCGAGCGCACGGGGAAACTCGGCCACCTCGTCGCTCCCCTGAGCTGCGGCGATACACGCGACGGCGTCTTCAAAGTCGCCCAATCCCCCCAAGGGGTGCGCGATGGAGTCCCACGCGGCGTACGCGGCGGCGCGGGCGCACTCGTCTGCGGGCGCGATCCGGGAGAGCGCGGCCTCGAGCACGGCGCCCGGCGCCGACGAGAACGCGCGCTCGACTTCCTCGTGGATGCAGGCAAGCGCGGTTTCGGTTGCTTCAGCCATGCCGTCTCCTCTCTGCGAACGACGCTGCGGCAGACGCGAACGCGCGCGCAACGTCGGGGTTCGCAGGATAGTACACATGCGGGAAGCCCGCAACCAGGGACGGGGTGGTCGTCATGCACGGCCAGCCCTTGTCGCGCCGGGGCTTTTGCGCCCAGAAGTCGCCGCCCGGGCAGGAGGACTGCCAGTAGTGGAACTCGTGCGCGCGGATGCGTGTGCCGCGCGGCCCGTAGAGCCCGTCGCGTTGGGAAGTGAGCTCCACGTACCCGAAATGGGACAGCCTTCCCCCGTTCTCGCTTGCGCCCTCAAGGGCGCCCGCAACAGGCCAGCGCCGCCCCTCGCTATCGGCGATTTCGCGCTGCAGGTACAGAAACCCACCGCATTCGGCGACCGTCGGCATGCCGGATTCCACCGCGCACCGCACCGCCTCGCGCATCGGCGCGTTCTCGGTGAGCTGCCGCGCATGGAGCTCCGGGTAGCCGCCTCCCAGATAGAGGGCGCTTGTCCCCCGGGGCAACTCGCTATCACATAGGGGGCTGAAAAAGGCCAGCTCGCAACCCAGGTCCTCGAGCGCGCGCAGGTTCTCCTCGTAGTAGAACGAGAACGCCTCGTCACGCGCGACGGCGACGATGGGCCGCGCTCCCGCGATCGGCTCCAACCGGTAAGGTTCCTCGCGGATATCTGGTGCTGTCGCCGCTATTTCGAGCAAGCGGTCGACGTCGACGCTCTTTTCCACCAGCTCGGCCATCTTGTCGATGCGCGCGGAGAGCTGCTCGACCTCGTCGGCGGTCACAAGCCCCAGATGCCGGCTTTCGAGCGAGAACGCCTCGTCGGCGGGGATATTCCCCAAAACCACGACGCCCGTGTGCTTCTCGATCGCAGGCGCCGCGTAGGCGCAGGCAGCGGCGCTCGTCTTGTTCAGCACGACGCCGCGCACGTTCGCACAAGGCAGGAACTCGGCGATGCCGCGGATTACGGCGGCGAGCGATAAAGACGCCCCGCGCCCGTTCACCACTAAAACGACTGGCGTTTCCGTGTCGCGCGCAACCTGGTAGCTGCTCGCGTCGGCCACGCCGGGCGCCATGCCGTCGTAGAAGCCCATGACCCCCTCGAGCACCGCGACATCCGCGCCCGCAGCGCCGCGTGCGAGCAGGGCGCGCAGCGTCGGGGCGTCGGTGAAGAAGCCGTCTAAGTTGCCCGAGCGCGCACCCACGACGCGGCGATGAAAGAGCGGGTCAATGTAGTCGGGGCCGCATTTGAAGGCCGCGCATGCGAGGCCGCGGCGCGCGAGCGTGCGCAGGAGCGCGCACGTTACGACCGTCTTGCCGCTCCCGCTCGAGGGCGCAGCGACCATGAAGCGCGGAATGGTCGTGCTCACCGGGCGCCGCCTTCCCCACCTGCACCACGCGCGCTGACGAGGAACACGGGGTTTTGCGCCTTCATAAGATGGTGCGAGCCTACAGCCTCGGCGCGGGCGGCCGACACCTGGCACGCCTCGAACCCCTTAAAGCGCGAACCCGAGAGGAGCGCGCACGCCTCGGTGAGCGTCTCAACGGTGACGCATGGTACGCACAGGCGAACCTGCGAGTTCTTCTCGAGCGCCGCCTCCACGATGGAGGGAAGCTCGCCCGCGCTCCCGCCGACGAACACGGCGTCGGGGACGGGCAGTTTCGCGAGCGCTTCGGGGGCGACACCGGGGACAGCATGCACGTTGCCGCACCCGAATGCATCCGCGTTCTCTCGGATGAGCCGCACGCCGGCCGCGTTGCGCTCGACCGCCCATACCGACCCCGCTCGCGCGACGAGCGCCGCCTCGATCGACACGCTCCCCGTGCCGGCGCCGACGTCCCACACGGTGTCGGTTGCGGTAAGGCGCAGCTTTGCGAGCGCGACAGCGCGCACCTCCAGCTTGGTCATGGGAACGTCGCCGCGGATGAAGAGCTCGTCGGGAATGCCCGAGGAAGCGTACGGCCAGCGGGAGCTCGCGGCGCCGCCTGCGAACTCGATAAGCATCACGTTCAAGTCGTCGAACGTCTGACCTGCAATTTCACTTGCGGTCGCGCAGGTGATGCGCTCGTCGGGGTACGACAGGCGCTCGGCCACCGTCACGCGCGCGTCCCCGAAGCCCGCCTGCACAAGCTCGCCCGAAAGCCGCGAGGGGTCTTCCCCGCCCGACGTGACGAGAAAGAGCTCACCTGCGCGCTCGGCCTCGGCCACGATGTCGCACGCCACGCCGTGAGCGCTCGCGAAGCGCCAATCCTGCCATGGACGCGCGAGGCGCGCGGCGAGATACGACGCTGAGCTTATGCCGGGAATGATGCGCACGTCCACCTGCGCGCCGCCGGAGAGCGCCTCCACCAGGCGGCGCGCGCCGCTGAACAGCCCCACATCGCCCGTCATCACGACCACGGCGCGCTGCCACGACGCCGCATCGGTGAGCGCGGCGACGATGTCCGCCGTCTTCACGAGCTCGCATCTCACCACGTCGGGCGGCACGTCGATGCCGACAAGCGCGCGATGAGCGCCGATGACCACGTCGGCGATGTCGATCGCGTCGAGCGCCGCGCGCGAGAGCAAGTCGGGGTGTCCGGGACCCGCCCCGATGATCGTTACCTTTCGCATGGAATCTCCCGATACCCGCGCGGCGTGACCATACGGCCGCCTACGCGCTTCGTGCCCGCGTTGCCGACGAACACGGTGGTGAACATGTCAGCATCGAGCTCCCCCAGCTCGGAGAGCCTGCACATGCCCGACTGCTGCCCCTCGCGCCCGATGTTGCGTACCCAGCCGCAGAGCGTGTCGGGGGCCTTCCATTCGAGCATAATCTTCGCCGCGCGCGAGAGCCTGTCGGCGCGCTTTCTGCTGCGTGGGTTGTACAAACAGATGCAGAAGTCGGCGCTCGCCACGGCGGCGAGTCTGCGCTCGATGACCTCCCACGGCGTGAGCAAGTCGGAGAGCGACACGACCGCGAAGTCGTGGGCAAGCGGGGCGCCGAGCACCGCCGACCCGCTCTGAGCCGCGGTGGCCCCGGCGATAACTTCCACGTCTACATCGGGGTAGTCCTCCGCAAGCTCCAGCACGGGGCTCGCCATGCCGTACACGCCCGCGTCACCGCTGCACACGAGTGCCACGGCTTCTCCGCTCTGCGCGCGCGAAAGCGCCAGGCGGCACCGTTCGACCTCGTGCATCATCGGCGTCGCGAGATGCGCCGCGTCGGGCACGGCGGCGAGCGCGAGCTCCACGTATTTCGTGTACCCCACAACGATGTCGGCCGCCTCGAGCGCGCGCCGAGCCGCAATCGTCATGCCGTCGGGGCCGCCCGGGCCGATCCCCACCACGAAGAGCTTTCCCATCACCGCTCCTTAAACGAAAGTTTGATAGTTACCTTGGAAAACGCGACGGTCACGCCGCCGTGAGCGAGCTTCGGGAAGATAAGTTTGCCCCCGTCCGCGAGCGCCGCACGCTCGCACACGTTGTCGACCCCCACCGTCGCGCGCACGAAATCAGATGGCGAAACGCTGCCTTCGACCTGCGACAACTCCTCTGCGGAATACGTCGCGAGCGGGATATTCCGCGCGCGGCAGAAAGCGAGCAGACCCTCCTCGTGCGCCTTCACGTCGATCGTCGCCGCCTCGCGCACGGCCGAAGGCGAGATATCCGCCTGCCCGCACGCGAGAAAAAACGCCTCCTCAATCGCTTCGGCGCACGCACCGCGACGGCACCCTATACCCGCAACGATGCAGGGCACGACAAGGCGAAGTGGCTCGGGCGCAGGCGCCTGCGCCCGCACGCCCCCCCGCGTCCCCGGCTCCGCGGCGGGCCCCACC
>SKED01000313.1_pt1 | contig 58317 bp, 55 predicted proteins | sample 4826651 | NCBI WGS metagenome assembly SKED01 (sample SAMN11008818, study PRJNA524170) | human gut metagenome | biome: Human fecal sample; material: Feces; isolation source: fecal sample from pouch patient p19 | host: Homo sapiens | place: Israel: Tel-Aviv | collected 2016-06-28 | reverse complement strand
GTGTTGTATATCTGCTTGATATCCTTGAAAAATACCGGTTTTTAGTATAATATAAGACTGTGGGAGACTTCTCACAGCTTTGCCACTCGAAACTTTGCACACCTCTACGTGGTGAGCGGCAGGCAACATATGAGAATGCAAAGGACACTAGGAACACATTGAGGTGAAACACTGTGGCGTCTAAAGTTCTTGAGATTAACTCAAAAGAAATTCACTTGATGAAACCGATAACAGGGGCAGCGTATAACGAGAAGACTGTGTTGACAAATTCATCATGGGAGTATGTAGATTTGTGGTTTCGACGCCAATCAGGAACACGTGCAAAGCGAGCATTGTTTTATTGGGAACAAGCAAAGAATTTTTATGACGCATCCGAATTACTCCCGATTGAATCTAAGCCGTTAACGGCATACTATTGTTGTATGAATGCAGCAAAGGCATTGTTAGCGATTAAAGGTGATAGATCAATTGACTTTGACGGCAATTTGGTACATGGAATATCATCTGATCGAAACCAATGGGGTAATTCTACTAATCTAAAAAATGCAGAAGTTACGTTTAATGGGTCTGGTGTACTCTATGAGTTGTCAAAATGTTTAAAAGAAGAGGCTTGTAAAAAAACCTATACCATATATGACCTGCTCTATAATATACCTTGTGTCCATAGGGCGTTTTCATTAACATACCAATGCACAGAGCTTTTTATCCCGGTTCGTGATGTTAAATTTGTTGTGGATATCGGAATAAAAAAGGGGTAGGTTCAGTTCCAAGTCGATGAGAGATACGCAAATGGGAACTCCCTAAAAATGTTCCGACAAAATATGAAAGGGATTCGTATAAATCAGATGACGAACATTATATAATGCGGGCAAAACGACGGTTTGATTGGGATATCCACGCGTCTGAACTTGAAGAGCGAATTCAACGATTAAGCGACTACCATGGGAAAATTCGCAAAGATATTCTATACATATTTGGAGATACGAGACTGTGGTATATAAAGAAAGCAATACCGTCAAACAAAAGTACCATTCAAAGAAGTTCAGTGACTTTGATATTTGCGGTGATGCATTGGCTCAGTGAGCTTGTACGCTATAATCCAGAAAAGTTTGAAAAACTCATGCATACAAAGCAAAACTGGTTAATCCATAAATTTGTCGAAACGGCATTATATCAATATATCGATGAGATAAGTTGTGAAATTACAGGTACAGACATAATGGCCTCAGGATTCCGAAAATAAGCGAGGTATATGATATATAATTTTTACAGTGCTATACTGACCTAAAATCATAAAACTCGGAGGTGTCATCCTATGCCCAGAACCAAAGGCAGCAAGAACCGTGTTACCGCATCTACCGACTTCGATGCTCAGATCGAAAAGTTGCAGAAAGACAAGGTGACGCTCGAAGAAGGTCTTTCCAAGACTGTCGCCCAGATTGAAGAGCTAAAGACCGACATAAAGTCTCTGCGTGAAAGTCTAAAGCCTCAGAAGGCGGAGATCAAGCAGACCGAAAAGAAAATCGCAAAGCTGGAGGCCAAGAAGGCTGCCGCTGAGGCGAAAGCTGCCGAAGCTGCTAAAAAGGTCGAGGCCGAAGCTGTGCTGAAAAAGCTGCTGGCATCCGGCATGACGGCAGATGAGATTCTCGAAAAGCTGAAATAAAGGGATATGCCGTGCGGACTGAACTCCGAAAGTTCGCACAGCATATTTGGAGAGCGATATATAGTTTGTGACAGAAATAAAAGAACTGGAGTGTATGAAAATGAATTTATCAAAAATTCATCATATTGCAATTATTGTATCTGACTACGAAGCTGCAAAGAATTTCTATGTAAACAAACTGGGATTCTCTGTCATCAGAGAAAACTACCGCCCGGAGCGCAAGGACTGGAAGCTGGATCTTCGTGTTAATGAACACACGGAGCTGGAAATTTTCGCTGAGGAGAATCCACCGAAGCGCGTGAACCGTCCGGAGGCCTGTGGTCTACGCCACCTTGCGTTCTGCGTTGATAACATAGAACAGACTGTGAAAGAGCTGGCAGAGGCTGGAATTGAATGTGAGCCAATTCGTGTGGATAGTTATACCGGCAAAAAGATGACTTTCTTCCACGATCCGGATGGTCTGCCGCTGGAGCTGCATGAATAATCATGGGCGAGAAAAGAGTATATAAAGCCAGAAATCCGGGCGGCGGTCGGAAAAAGCGGAAGCCGAAGTACGACGCAGGGAAAAAGCTGAAGGAACAGTTGGATGCTGCTGTAGTGCTTTATAATTCTGAGATGTCATTGCAGGTCATCGCAGATGCACTGTCCCTCAACCCCATCAAGGTTCGGAAGATGCTTATCACCGCCGGAGTCTACGAGTCGGATACCGCAAAGCTCGTCCGGCAGACCTTTCATTCCTTCAGAGAAACACAGGACTACTCCACTGCCGTCACCTCCACCATGTCTGCCTTGCAATTGTCCCGTCCCTCCGTGACCTCTTATCTGCCGTATGAGAAAGGCGTGTACTTCCCGAAAACTGCTGAAGCAGAGAATATCAGTGCGGGGGCAGAGAGACAGCGCCACTACCGAGCTGTGGTTGCGCTGAAGAAAAACCCGTGTGAAGAGAACCTCTGGAAGTGCGTGGTGGCTTTTCGGGGCTACAAGTTCAAGACTCTGTCCGGCCTGCCCTTTACCTATAGGCTGAAGAAGGGCAGGGGAGATGAGTTCACCAAGGAACTGTGGATCGACCACAGAGAGGACAGCAAGAGCCTTGCTTGGAGCTCCGTAATCCTGGTGTATCACAATATCGGTAAAATCGGAGAGGTCGCGGACAGACCCAAGGCTCTGGGAGATATCCGAGGTGTGTCGTATATTTATGGAATATTCTACCGATTTGGCTTGATTGACGTGCCGGAAAAGGTCAAGGAGAAGATGAAGAAGTGATAAGGACACGGTAGTATAGTTTGTGACAGAAATAAACTGCCCTCCGTGGATACCACAGAAGGCAGTCAGTTGGTTTGTAGTCGGTTGAATTAAACTCCGAGGCAAGCCTTACAAGCAAATAACAAATTTACGGCGTAAAAAATGTGCTACAATACAATTATAGCTTGTAAAAAATGTAAATCCGTGCCATCCGATTATAAGAATACGATATGAGAGGAATCGCCGAATGCAAAGAATCGTAATGGAACAGCTCATGCGTTGGAAGAAAAGCAAGCGCAGGAAGCCTTTGATTATCGAGGGGGCACGTCAGGTCGGAAAAACATGGCTGATGAAAGAATTTGGTCGGCAATGCTATGCCAAAACCGTTTATGTCAACTTTGATTCCAATTCCCGGATGGCATCGCTTTTCGAAACAAATCTGGACACAAACCGTTTGATCCTTGGGCTGGAATTGTATGTCGGTCATAAAATCAATGCGGAGGATACGCTGCTGATTTTTGACGAAATTCAAGAGGTGCCGCGTGCTCTTGCCTCGCTCAAATATTTCTGCGAGAATGCGCCGCAGTACCATATCGTCTGTGCCTGCTCACTGCTGGGAATCGCACTCCACGAAGGAACGTCTTTCCCTGTTGGCAAGGTGGATTTTCTCAAGCTGTATCCGCTCTCCCTTCAGGAGTTTCTGATGGCGACCGGAAAGGGGCGCTTTGCAGAACTCTTGGAAACCGGCGATTTTGCGATGATAACCGACTTTAAGCAGACCTATATTGACACACTGAAATATTACTACTTCGTTGGAGGTATGCCGGAAGCCGTGCAATGCTTTGCCGAGGACAACGACTTTGCAGAAGTCCGCATGATCCAAAAACGAATCCTTGCTGCGTATGAGCAGGACTTTTCCAAGCATGCCCCTAACGAAATCGTTTCGAAGCTGCGTATGCTGTGGAACAGTATTCCTTCTCAGTTGGCAAAGGAAAACAAAAAGTTCCTTTACGGGCTGGTTCGTGAAGGCGGACGTGCCAAGGAATATGAGACCGTTATCATGTGGCTGACTGATTGCGGTCTTGTTTACAAGATCAGTTGTGTTAATGCCGCAGGTTTGCCCCTGCAGGCTTATGAGGATCTGAAGGCTTTCAAGCTGTTTGTCTTGGATGTGGGGCTGCTGGGATGCATGGTCGGGCTGAACAGCCGCACTCTGCTGGACGGTAATTCTATGTTTGTAGAATTCAAGGGAGCCTTAACGGAGCAATATGTCTGCCAACAGCTGAAGACCGTTGAGGATTTGAACTTGCATTACTACACCAATGACCGCGGCGGCTGCGAGGTAGATTTTGTGGCAGACACCGGTGAGGAGGTCATTCCCATTGAGGTGAAGGCAGAAGTCAATCTCCGTGCAAGAAGCCTGAAAACCTATTGTGAGAAGTATTCTCCCCGCATCGCTGTCAGAACCTCCATGACAGACTACAAAAAAGAAGAGTGGCTTACGAATCTGCCGTTGTATGCGATCAGTTGGCTGCCCAGATTGGCTAATACCTGAGAAAACTGTCGCGAATGCTGCCGATAAGTGCATGAATTTTGTTGCTGATCTGTTGGTGAGCGGGCTGCAATATTCCCATTGAGTTTATCGACAGTCTGAGTCCGACTTATTGTCAAGCATAGTTGCTAATTGTTCCCTTTGATTTTCTTGGGAAGCATTTTCTGGATGGCATCTTGCCATTCATCTACTTGAGGAAGACTTTTGCCATATTCAGCGACGGTCTCATTGATGTTATTTGTCATCCAACAAGCTCGTGACCATACTTTTCCTGACATGGATGATTTCAACCTCTGAACGCTAACGGCAGACTCTTTACCATGTTCATCGAGCACATAAATGATTTCACCTAAATCATCACGGACAATAAGATGATAATTTTGGTATTTATCCATATAGACACGGCCAATATAAGACTTCTTTCTCGATGTTGTCTGTCCATCCATGTTTTCAATAAACCTCAAATCAAAGTCGCGCAAAACATGTCCTGTGAACAATCGCTGTAAAGGACTAATCGCGCGAGAAACTCCATAGGCACTACAACTACGATCTACGGAAGTCAGTTCGGATTGAGGGTCTTCGCTATCCAAAAAGTCCAACCCATTCTGGTCATAAAGAATAAGATTGTTGCGGCTGGATTTGTTTTCTTCGGCTTCTAACAATTCTGTATACCCCATAAATGCGAGTTGCTTTGAGAAAGACTCGAAGGCTTTTATAAGACCAAAATCGGGAGAATAGTAAAAAGTGATCGAACCATCAGTTGGATTCACCATAATGTGGTTGAAAATGTTAATATCAACAATAAGACCGTGAATCGTACCTTCAAAGCCAAGTTCTTTTAAGTGCTTTGAAATCTGCATCTGGCACAATCGCAACGGTTCGAGCGCAGCTAGATATTTGCGGACAACGATGCCAAAGTTATTGTAGATCCACTCAATGTTCGTGCTCAGTGCGATCTTCTTTGTCATACCGCCATTTACGATGGATAAACCTGAAGCGTTTACCAAAAAGAAACCATAATAACCCTGGGCTTTAATAACGTACATCGTGCCTGTTTCGCATCGATTCCGAATCAATTTTCCATAACCAATATTTTCTCCGACATAATCGCAAAACTGGAAATAGGCATCTGGCGTCGTCTGATAGTATCCGTCCTTGAAATCGATATATGGGTTGGTTGCAGGGTCCATCGAGGCACTCTTGAAACAAATCGTGCCATCGAATTTGCCGTTATTGTGATAGCCGATTTGATTGTCTGCATAAAGGGCTTTGTCTTCAGACAGAATTCGTTTGTTTTTATGAGTATGACCTGTGAAATAAACTGTTTCCCTGTCAAACTTGTCAAGGCAACTTTCTACTGGGTAGTGGGCTGCACAAATAAAGCACTTGCCGCTTTCGAGAGCATGCTTTTTTGCTTTCTGGTATCCATCTTCGAAGAGTGTGGTTTGCTCAATTTCATAGGTGCGATTCCCCATCATGGCATCACAACACAGAAGGTTATTGGCATTATAGTGCTGGTCATACTTCGCAAATCCTGAGCCTCCATAAATGACAGCACGATCAAACTCTACAAACTCATTTTGTAAGACAATATATCCCAACGGTTCGAGTTCCTTCTTATAATATGCAACAGCATCTTCGACATTTGCAAAGCCGATGTATTCATGGTTGCCAAGAATCACCAACCCGATGGGGGAACCCGATTCGTACTTGAAATCGCTCAAGGTAACAGGTTCACTTGGAATTTCCGAGAAAATAATTTTCTCTAGTTTGTTCAGCGACGGCTGTAATAAATAGATTTCCTCCGACACTGCTGCGGCCTTTAATATTGTTTCGGTAACAGAATCTGGAAGATTGCGCTTTTTGTAATAACTACTTACCAGATATTCCTTAATGTCATCGAATCGACCTTTCGGTGCGATGACTTTTCTGTAGTTAATGTACTTGTTGATTTTAGACCGCAACGACTGAAACCTGGCTTCTTTTTGAGAAATATACTTTGCAAGAATGTCTCTGTGGTGTAACGCTTCATCACGCCTGCGTTCAAGTTCAGAAATGTCTTCTGCATTAAGCAACATGCGCTTGAACCTCTTATATTGGGGGAACAGGACATTTATCCTGAATTGCTTATAAAAGGATACAGTCAAAGTCCGATCAGAGGAAATGTCACCTAAGAACAGCGGCATAGTTAAAGGATGTGTCGATTCATAGAGGGATTTTGCTGTGAGGCGAAGAGTTTTGTTGATGTTATTATCGAAATAGCGGACATGATGCAAAAGATGAATATCCGATACATAATCGAACTTGATGGTTGGCTTAGAGCCGTAGTACAGCATGGGCTTATACAATTCGCTCTGCTGCATCAGATCTGTTTTACTGGAAGAGACTGTTGAGATTTCATTCATGGGAACACCCCCCATAATTACGCTTTCCCGTTTTTTGAACATTTCCAAGCGCAATAGTTCTTCTTATATTATATGCGATATTGATTATAAAGCAAACTGTTATTTGCTTTATGATATGCTGGGACGTATGTTTTATTGGGTGGGGAACATTCGCTTCAGGCAATGCGGGGATTTATATTTTGTGGACATTCGGTTGACTCTTCTTGACTGCTGCAAACCATATCTTGAAAGGCAAGAATTTTGTTGCAGACAACATGATAATAGCAGAGAAAATTGTTGCAAATAATATCAAAAAACGTTAGAATTTTGTTACAGAGCCGTTGATAACTGGGTCGCGATATGGTATGACGACGTGTCGGTGGTTTATTGGATATTCGCTGAACGAGCGGGTTCCGCATTTTTCAACGGGGAGCTATAACTTTAAGTACCGTTTTAACACAGCATCGGTAAAGTGTATTTCCCGCTGGGTATGAAAGGCAGCTGCGGGCGAGGAATAGCTTGACCTGAACGCGATGATTGCCAAATGGGCTGTTTGAAAGAGGAAGTCGTATGTACAGAATTGATACAGAGAAATTCAATCAAACTTTGCAGCTGCTCATCGGGTATATAATAGGTGCACAGGAAAAGAACCATTGCGATAATCCGACGAAGATTGATTTTCATTCGGGGTGGCTCTGTGAACAGGAAGGCTATAAAAGGTATATCTGGCACGAAGCACAGAAAATTCTGAAATGCAATGAGTGGCTGGAAAACGACCTGCCGGGACGGGATATAACAAACCGTGTTCTAAAGTGCATGAATATCAAAATTGAAACGGGGAAGCCGCAAAACCTGTTGTATTACACAGAAAGAATGCGCTACGAAAGGATACTGGAAGAAAAACCGCAGGAGGTTGAAGATTTAATCCGCCGAATTTATTGCTCGCCAGACGAGGAAAAAGCCTTTCGCCAGGGGTGTGCGCTGTTTGGAAAGCAGTATCCGTTAATGGCTTTTCTGTTTTTTCTCAAGGGTGAGGGTGGCAATCCTGCCGGGACTATCCGGTATTTGCCGGTTAGCCCCAAAAATATGGAATCGCGATTTGCCAGGCTGGGCATCCAATCCGATTGCCTTTCCGAATGTACATGGGAAAACTATCAGGAGTACCTTCGCATATTTGATGATGTGCAGAAAAGACTGCAAGAGCAGCTGAATCTTGACGTGGAAAAAATCGATGCCCATTCACTGGTTTGGACTACCTGGATCTTGAATGATAATGCGTACAGTGTGTCGGAAACAGCGCGTCAGGACGCCGCAATGGAAGCGGAAATAAGCACCATTCGGGAAGGTCGAGATCGTCTTGCCCTTATAAAGTCGCGCGTAAATCAGTCTGCATTCAGGAACTATCTGTTCAGACGATACAAGCACTGCTGTCTGTGCGAAGTGAGGGAACCGTCCCTTTTGGTGGCAAGCCATATTAAGCCGTGGTCGCAAAGCAACGCAAGAGAACGGCTGGATGTGGACAATGGATTCTTGTTCTGCCCCAGCCATGACCAACTCTTTGACCAAGGGTGGATCACTTTTGATGATAGCGGGAAAATCTGCCTTGCCAAAGAACTTTGCCAACGGGATCGAACATCGATGCATATAAACGAAAATATGCAGATAACGCTGCAGGAGGGGAATAAGGCGTATCTTGCGTATCACCGTGAGAAAATCTTCAAAGGCTAATGACCTGTTTACTAAGAATTAATATAAGGCAGCACGGTGTGCTGCCTTATATTAATTCTTTCTCTTTGACAAATCATTGCAGGATTTTGTTCAACTGCAGGTTCGGGATCTTGCTCAACGCTTCCAGTCGATCCTTAGGGACTTCGATGTCTATCGGCTCCCGGAATCTAAAACCAGCCATGTTCTTTAGTTCCGAACGCAACTCATCGGTAAGCATTGCCTAAGCCGTCTTGATGAAATCTCCACTGATCCTTGGCTCACACTTCGATATGCACCATTCCGGGTTCTTTTCGAGTGTTTCCGTGTCAAATTGGAACAGCAGACTGCGGTTGTTGTCGTATACGGGAGCCATTCCCTCAATTCGCATCGAGTCATTATCAAAAAGAAAGCCGACATTTCCTAAGTGGCGGTCAATGTTGAGAATAAGCGCGTCCAATACGAACATTCTGCGCATGAGATACTCACTACCATATTGCTCAGCAAATTTTAGGAGTGCGGCAGGATTTCGGCGGTTAGAAATCGGTAATGTTGACATTTTAGCTAAGCCAAACTGCTCACTGGTAAACAGTTTGCATCTTGATGCCAATCGCCCGTGATAGAAAGTGAGCTCGTACTTGACGTTGTTTCGGCAAAGAATGTCAGCTACCTGGGTGGCAAGAAATTCGGACAATGGTTCAATTTCGTAGGTGTCACTGCCACTTTTGTACAGATAGGTTGTTCATTTTTCCCGCTGCCAACACTTTGCGTAAGCACCATCTGTCCCAAATTCGGGAGACGCCGAAAACAGCATGGTTGAAGAAACGACACCGTCGAAAGCTGCGTTAGAAACCGATTCATTAAACTCGTTGCGATATAGGGAGACTTCGTTCCACGACAAAGGACTTTCCAGTTCTTTCACCCAGAATGTGTCATTAAGAGAAAGCGCATGAGTTGATTTTAGGAAATTCTCGATGGATTCGCAGCCATACTTTTTCAGCATTTCTGCAATGTGTTTGCAGTGTTTAGGTGCTTTGCGTGTATCCAGAAAGTCGCCAATGTTATCATATCCGATGGGTCGGAGTTCGGTATACCATTCAATTTCTTTGCCGGTCACAAAGCCGAACTCATCCTCATGGCAGTCAAACAAAAGCCACTTGGTATCTTTATTCATCAGCAAAAACAACACGCAGAATCGCACCTCGCTTTACATGGAGTACATATTATCAAAATCGTACCGCAATTAGGCTGAATTGTCCACCAATTATCATAAATGTTGACAGCTTCATTCATATACCAAATGCGAGAATTTTCATCATGAACACGCAATAATGGACGCAAATGCGACCAACTAAGATTTTGCACACGTGTGTGCAAAATCTCAAAATCCTGAAAGCAAAAATAGAATTGTCAGTAACCTCTCAACATTTGACATCCTGTGAAAGAGACAACTCCTATACCATGTTTGCGCTTACGTTCGACCGATATCGGAAGGCTTTCTTAATGAGCCATTCGTTGCAAACGGTTAACCTTTTCTGTACTTTGTTTTTCTGCCTCTTCCGTCCTGATAGATCAAGCCGTCTGTAACCATGCGTTTTAGAATACGGCTGGCCGTTGTTTGGCTGACATCTAACAGTTGATCCACATCGCTACGCACTACATAGCCGTTTTGGGCAATCAAGTCCAGAATCTTTTCTTCATTGGATTTGCGTTCATTGGGCACGCTATCAGTTGCCTTAACGGCATTTCTATTGGGGAGTGTAATTTTGAAAGCGTTGTTTGTTACTTCAATTTTAGGTTCCAACCCTGTGCCTGCGTATGCTTTCATGATTTTGGGTATACCAGTTCCGTAAGCTTCAATCAGCTGTAAGCGATAGAAGATAGCTGCTAATTTCGGATTTCTGCAAACGGAGAGGCCGAGCATAATGTCATCCAAAGTGATCCCGGTAGGCAGACCGCCCACGGATACAAATTCAATTCGATCATCATAAATACTGACAAGGGTGCTGGCACTAAAGGAGTAATCTCTATGCACCAGAGAATTCATCAATGTTTCTCTCAAAGCGTCCTCTGGGTAATCTCTGGTATCAGTTCGGTATAGTCCTTCAAATGTGGCCTTGGTTTGATTATGAAGATCAAGATAGGCATACAAATCTTCCATCTGCTGAAACAGCGAACCGGTAAACTCACGTCTATCTTGGAATACGTTCTGATCAACACCGGCAAAGGTTGCAGCCTTGATGGTATTCGGACATTGTTCGGACAGAAGCAACGCTACATTGGAGTAAATGCCGTCCGAGGAAACCATTCCCAAAGTCTGCATCTTAGTAGCATCATAGGGAACCTTCCTCTTGGCAAACTGTGCTTCAGCTGCCTGAAATGACAAATTCTGCTCCAAAGAACGCATGGTTTCAAAACTGTCGCCATCGGTTTCTTTAATCATTTTTCGGATGGCGGTATCAGAGGCAGGATCTGTAGATGTACCATTGCGGACATACACGCCGCTGGGCTTTAATCCCTTGCTGCCCAGATAATAGGGACGATCTGTACCCTCCTGGACGGTCACGGCGATAATTTGTTTATCATCTATCACCTGTGTCTCGTAGTGGACAAACATTGTAATATCAGGTTTGATGGAATCCCGAACCATGTTATTTATTTGCAAGGTAACACGGTCGGCACTATTCACACCAACCACCGTACCATTGTCCTCAACGCCAATGTAAAGAGTGCCGCCTTTTGTGTTAGCAAAGGCAACCAACCTCTTTGCAAAGGTCTGCAACAACCGAAGACTTGAGTTCGATAGTTTCGCTCTCAACAAATGTCATAAGGCACCTCCTGTAGTTTTCCTAATCGCCATTATAGTCATTGTAGTTGTTCTTGTCAATTCACATTCACGTGGTGATTAGAAAAGACAAGAAGAGGGTACGAATCCATATTGAGTGGAAGCGTACCCTCGATGATATAGCGATGAAATTATTTCCGTTTTCTTTTCCCTTGCCGTGCGTCATACTGCCTTTACCACGCTGACTGATCGAGCTGTTCATGTGCTTGGATAGTTTCCGCACTTTGAATTTAAAGGTGACAATGAGGAACCTAGCAAATTAATGAAAGAGATATGTGCATTCGCAAACACCTATGGCGACTATATCCTTCTTGGAATCGGCGATGATAAGTCTATACAATTGTGAACATTTTGTAAACTCTCGAACCTCCTGCGCAGATTTTCTCGGGTTAGCTGACTTCTTATAGTATAGGGGGATAAATTCCTCCTGACATAAGAATAGCGTCCTCTGTTGTACCGCGTTGGGGAAGCAGCGCCAAGACCGAGAGTAAGCGAGCGTGCCAAGATGCGAGAGAACATACCGCACAGCCGAAAGGCGGAGCGGGGCACAGCGCCGGGAAGGGTTGCCTGTCTGGAATGGCAGAGGGAGAGAAACGCACAGCTATAACGACAGATCGTGCCGTGGAAGATGCCGGATCATCCTCCACGGCATTTTTGTGCCGTTATGGCGGGTACATTTCACAGGGCAGCGGCAAAAAGGTAGAATACGGGTTGGAGGTTGAGTCTATGCAATACGATATCGAAAACTATAAACGCAGACCAAGAACCGTGGCGTTCTACTATGCTGAAGGATATGGATTTCGGGGTCTACGGTAAGGGCATTGACGGATATATTCACCATTCGCTGGCAATGGATCGTATCCAAGAGGAAGAAGAAAACCGTAAGGCGCTGATGGATGAGTTCGATAACGATGAGGACAACTTCGATTCGGACGATCTTGATTTTGATGACTTTGGTTCAGACGACTTTGACTCTGATGATTTCGGCGGTGATGATTTCTGACGGAAAACATCACCGATAAAATACCACACATGACAGAAAGGACTTTAGGCAACACCGCACAATTCCCGCCTTACGGCTTAAGCACCGCTCCGGCGGCTGCGGCACGGCATCTGCGTTGCCAAAATGCTCGATAATGTCGGGTTGCGGTACCCGCATCGTGCTTCGGGGCAAAAGCCCCTCGCACTCTGCGACCGCTGCCCCTGCTTCGGTTCGCTGTTTCCGCCACTGGCGGCGCTCACCTTTGCAGCATCCAGTATTATCTGCGCTTTTGGCTTAGCAGCTGCCGCACCTCGCTCGCCGTATCGGCACTTAGAATTATGCGGTATTGCCTTAATAATCATCTGCCGAACGGCAAAGCAGCTTTACAATCTTCGGTAAAAAAGCGTGATGAACAACGATTTTGCAGGAATTGCCAAAAAGGCCTTGCACTTTTTGTACAGTCTGCTATAATAACAGCATCACAGAACACGAACGGGACAAAGGGGTCGCGTACTTGTAAAAGTACAGCGGCCCCTTTCCGTTACGCACAAAGGCGTGCAGCACATCACCGTGCTGTGCGCCTTTTGTTTTGTATGAATATCAGAAAGAGGGGTCACACAATGAAAAAGCGTAATCGAGTTCTGGCACTTACCGTAGCAGCTGCAATATCCGCCAGTCTGCTGGCAGGCTGCGGCTCCAGCGCACAGCAGAACGGGGCCGCATCAAGTGAAGCTGCTTCCACCGACACCGCCGCATCTGTGTCGGACGGCGGTGAGGATAACATCATTCGCGTCGGCGTTGTCTGTTCCATGACCGGCGGATCCGCTATCTATGGCGAGGGCGCACAGAACGCCGTCGACATGGCAGTCGAGGAGATCAACGCGGGTGATTCCGGCTACAAAATAGAAATCGTCAACGGCGGCAAGGTCGCAGACGATGCTAAGGACGCCAAGCAGGCCATGAACGCCTACAACAAGGTCATGGCCGACTCGCCGGAGGCCATCGTGGGCAGCTTCTTCTCGTCGGTCACACTGCCCATGGCAGAACAGGCCTCCAAAGACGGCATGGTGCTGCTGGCAACAGGTGCGACAAACGCCGATGTGACTTTAAAAGGCGATTCGATTTTCCGCAACTGCTTCATTGACCCGTACCAGGGCAAGATGGCGGCACTGTTTGCAAAAGACAATGTCTTTGCCAAGGTGGCCGTCATCTACGCAAAAGATGATGACTACTCCAACGGTCTGAAGGACGCCTTTGTTGAAAACTGCGAGGCTAACGGCATTGAGGTCGCCTACGTCGGCGAGTGCATGACCACCGATACAGACTACTCTTCGCAGGCGGCACAGGCCGTTGCAAGTGGCGCAGATCTGCTGTATTATCCCTGCTTCCTTGACACCGTTCCGCTTCTCGTTGGTGCAGCCCGCAATGCCGGATTTACCGGTGCAATCATGGGCGGTGACGGCTGGGACGGCTCCGATACCACCGGCCTTGCCGAACAGTTCGATGACTGCTACTTCACGAACCACTACTCCAGCGAGGATACCGCCCCGGCTGTCCAGAACTTTGTTGCCAAGTACACAGAAAAGTACGGAACCGAAAGCCTGAACGCCTGCGCAGCCCTGTATTACGACGCTATGTATATGCTGGTGCAGGCCGCCGAGAACGCAGGCGGTACCGACACGGCAAGCCTTGTCAAGGGTATGACCGGTATGAGCTTCACCGGTGTCGGCGGCGACATTACGCTGGACGAGAACGGCGACGCAATCAAGAGTATCGCAATCAATACCTACATTGACGGCGAAGTCAAGTGGACCGAGACACTGGGGTCCGACGGCACGGTCGTTTCCAAGGCAGAGTAAGATACAATCGCATTGGGGCGGGGGAAAAGGCCCCCGCCCTTTGCGTTTAGGAAAGGGGAATGGACCTGATGACTTTCTCACTGTTTTTTCAAAGCCTGATGAACGGCTTAAACCAGGGCGCAATTTATGCGCTGATTGCCTTGGGCTACACAATGGTCTACGGTATTATCCGCATGATCAACTTCGCCCACGGTGACTTTATCATGATCGGCGCATACACGCTGTTCTACACCATCCCGCTGATGATCAACGCCGGGATGCCCGCATGGCTTTCGGTTATCGTTGCTATTGCGGTATGCGCGTTGGTGGGCGTACTGGTCGAAACCTTTGCCTACCGCCCCGTGCGCAAGGCAGGGCCGATGTCCGCACTGATCACGGCGCTGGCTATGAGCATCTTTTTGGAGAACCTGGCCATGGTACTGTTTGGTGCCAAGCCCCACAACGTGCAGGCTATCTTCAGCCTGCCCACCATCACCGTGGGCAGCGTGGCCCTGCCGCTGAACGTACTGCTGACGATTGCCATTGGCCTGGGCATTATGATTGCCTTGCAGCTTTTCGTCAAAAAGACGAAGCTCGGCAAGGCGATGCGTGCCGTGCCGCAGGATAAGGATGCGTCAACTTTGGTAGGTATCAATGTCAACAAAATTATCACCACGACCTTCGCCATCGGCTCGGGCCTGGCGGCGGTGGCGGCGCTGATGTACTGCGCCACCTATCCCCGCGTCACGAACGATATGGGCAGCATGATGGGCATGAAGGCGTTTATCGCCGCCGTGCTGGGCGGCATCGGAATCATCCCCGGCGCGATGCTGGGAGGTATCCTGATCGGCCTGATTGAAATTTTTGTCAAGCTGTTTGCCCCCGGCTGGTACGAGGCCGTGACCTACGGTACGCTGATTGTGATTCTGCTGGTGAAGCCTTCCGGTATTCTGGGCAAGAATGTCGGTGAAAAAGTGTAAGGGAGCGTGAACAAAATGACGAAACGACGGCTGGCCTCCTACGGCCTGAATCTGGTTGGTGTCGCGCTGCTGTACGCGGCCATCACGCTGGCTTTTACCTTCAACGCCTTCGGCAAAAGCACGACTTACATCCAGGGCATCTGCACGACTGCCTGCTACACGATCATCATGGTCATGTCGCTCAACCTCGTCGTGGGCTTTATGGGTGAGTTCTCGATGGGTCATGCGGGCTTTGTCTCGGTGGGGGCGTATGTGTCCGCCATCGTGTCCGGCGCGCTGGCCGGGCACGGGCTTTCGGATCTGGCGCTGCTGCTCGTTGCGATTCTGGCGGGCGGCCTGGCCGCGGGCCTTATGGGCATTGCAGTCGGCATTCCGGCACTGCGGCTGCGCGGCGACTATCTGGCTATCGTTACGATGGCTTTTGCCGAGATTATCCGCGTCTGTTTCTGCAACTTTTCCATTACGGGCGGCGGCAAGACGATGAGCGGTATTCTCAAGCTTTCCACGTTTGACCGCGCATTCTGGATCATGGTCGTCTGCGTGACGGTTATGTTTCTGTTTGTGCGCAGCCGCTTTGGCCGCACGGTGCAGGCCATCCGTGAGGATTACATTGCGGCGTCGGCCTCGGGCATCAACGTGACCTACTACAAGGTACTGACCTTTGCGGTCTCGGCGTTCTTTGCGGGCGTCGGCGGCAGCGTCTACGCCCACTACATGACCGCGATGATCCCCACAAACTTCAACTTCAACTATTCGGCAGAGCTGCTCTCTGAAGTCATCATCGGCGGCACAGGCTCGCTGACCGGCTCCATCATCGGTGCGGCATTCTTGTCCAGCCTGCCGGAGCTGATGCGTGATTTCTCCACCTACCGTATGCTGGCCTACTCGGTCGTGCTGGTGCTGGTCATGCTGTTCCGCCCGGGCGGTATCTTCGGACGCTGGGAGTTCAGCCTGACCCGCCTGTTGGACGGCATTCGGCACCCCAAGGCAAAAGCCACGAAAGGAGCGTGAACCCGTTATGGCAGCACCCGTATTGAAAGCACAGCATCTCGGCATCCAGTTCGGCGGCCTGAAGGCTGTGGATGACTTCAACATGGAAATTGGCGAGTCCGAGCTGGTCGGGCTCATCGGCCCCAACGGCGCGGGCAAGACGACGGTTTTCAACCTCATTACCGGCGTCTACAAACCCACCGAGGGTTCGTTCTACCTCTGCGGTGAGCGGATGAACGGCAAAAAAACGCATCAGATCGTCCATGCGGGCATCGCCCGCACGTTCCAGAACATCCGCCTGTTCAAAAAGATGACTGTCATCGAGAACGTCAAGACGGCCATGCAGGGCCACACGACTTACGGCATGGCGGACGCCATCTTCCGTACCAAAAAGTACTGGCAGCAGGAGGCGGAAATCACCGCCCGCGCCAAAGAGCTGCTGGCCGTCGTGCACCTCTCCGGCAAGGAGGATCTGGAGGCCGACAATCTGCCTTACGGCGAGCAGCGCCGCCTGGAGATCGCCCGCGCCCTGGCCACCGATATGAAGCTGCTGCTGCTTGACGAGCCGGCTGCGGGCATGAACCCCACCGAGACCGAGGAGCTGCTGGAAATCATCAACTACATCCGCAAGGAATTTAAAGTGTCCGTCCTGCTCATCGAGCATGATATGAGCCTTGTCATGAAGATCTGCGAGCGCATTCAGGTGCTGGATTTCGGCACCACGATTGCTTCCGGCACGCCGGAGCAGATTGCCAACGACCCGCATGTCATCGAGGCATATCTGGGCAAGGACGAACCGGGGGAGGCCGCCAATGCTTGAGATCAAAGACCTGTACGTCAACTACGGTGCCGTCCACGCGCTGAACGGCGTATCCATGACCGTGAAGGATGGCGAGATCGTCTCGCTGATTGGGGCGAACGGCGCGGGAAAAACAACGACCCTGCGCACGATAACCGGTCTGGAAAAGGCGGCAAGCGGCTCCGTCACCTTCGACGGGCACGACCTGCGCAAGATCGAACCCAGCAAAATCATCACGCTGAAACTGGCCCATGTGCCGGAAGGGCGGCACATCTTCCCCCAGATGACGGTGGAAGAAAACCTCGAGATGGGGGCTTTTACCGACCAAACCGACATGGCCAGAACGATGGCCGATGTCTATGAGCGTTTTCCCCGCTTAAAAGAGCGCAAGCGCCAGCTGGCTGGCACGCTCTCCGGCGGCGAGCAGCAGATGCTGGCCGTGGGCCGCGCCCTGATGGGAAAGCCGAAGTTGATTTTGATGGATGAGCCGTCCATGGGTCTGTCCCCGCTGTTGGTAAAGGAAATTTTTGCCATCATCCGGGAGGTGAACAAGCAGGGCATTACGATTCTGCTGGTGGAGCAGAACGCCAAGATGGCGCTGGCCATCTCTGACCGTGCCTACGTGCTGGAAACCGGCACCATCACGCTTTCCGGCGATGCGCAGGAGCTACTGAACGACGCTCGCGTCAAAAAAGCCTATTTGGGGCAGTAAGGAGGAAGTGCTATGTATCCGAACTATCCCTACTTTGCCGTGGCCATTACCCGCACCTGCGGGTCGGGCGGCGGCAGTTACATCGGCAAAAAGCTGGCGCAGGATTTTGATATTGATCTGTATGACCGCAAACTGCTGCGCCTGGCAGCCGAGGACAGCGGCATCAATGAAAAAATCTTTGCCGCTGCCGATGAAAACACCAAAAAAACGCTGCTATACCGTGTTTCGCGGCATATTTACGACGGCAGCGTCATCCCGCCGGAGAGCGGCAATTTCATCAGCGACCAGAACCTTTTCAACTATCAGGCCAAGGTCCTGCGGGAGCTGCTGAACGAGGAAAGCTACATCTGCGTGGGCCGCGCGGCGGATTTTGTGCTGAAAAACAAACCCAACGTGCTGACCGTCTACATCGACGCGCCCTATGAGGACCGCATTGAGCGGGAGATGAAGCGCCAGGGCATCGGACGCAGCCAGGCCATCCACTACATTGATAAGCTCGACCACTATCGGGAAAGTTACTATAAGTATCATACGGGCCGCCAGTGGAAGCGTGTGGAAAATTACGACCTCTGCCTGGACAGCGCCGCGGTTGGGCTGGATAACTGCGTGGAGGTCATCAAGAAAGTTATTGAACTGAAATTTGGGGCAAAGTGCCCGCGGTAAAAAGCAACAGGGGAGGAAAGACTTATGGAAGCACTGGCCTATTATGACGGAAAAATCGGCACACCGGAGGAACTGACAGTTCCCTTCAATGATCGTGTGCATTTCTTCGGTGACGGTGTATACGACGCCACTGTCGGCGCAAACGGCAAGGTCTACCTGCTGCAGGACCACCTTGACCGCTTTTACACCAGCGCCAGGGCATTGGATATCCACATCCCGATGCCGAAAGACGAGCTTGGCAGATTGCTGACCGACCTGCTGGCAAAAGTAGGCGGTACAACGCATTTTGTTTACTGGCAGGTCACCCGCGGTGTCGAGACCCGCAACCACGTCTACGCCGAGGACCTGCCCGGCAAGCTGTGGGTGTCCATCCGCCAGAACCATTTGAACGACCCGGATGTGCCCATCAAGCTCAACACCGAGGAAGACACACGCTTTTATCACTGCAACATCAAGACGCTGAACTTGCTGCCCAGCGTTGCAGCGGCGCAGCACGCAAAGCGCATCGGCGTGCAGGAGACGGTGTTCCACCGCGGTGACATCGTGACCGAGTGCGCCCACTCCAACGTGTCGATTCTGAAGGATGGCGTATTTTATTCGCATCCCAACGATGAATTTATCCTGCGTGGCATCGCCAAGACCCACATGATCCAAGCGTGCTACCGCCTGGGCATTACAGTCATGGAAAAATGCTTTACGCTGGATGACCTGCGCAGCGCCGATGAGATCATCGTGACGTCGTCCTCCAACTTCTGCCTGCACGCCTGCGAGGTGGACGGCAAGCCCGCGGGCGGCAAAGACCCCGCCACGCTGAAAGCGATTCAGAACGAGGTCCTGCGCGAATACTACGCCTACACCGGCAAAACAACCGTTATAGACTGAAACGGGAGGTGGGAAGGATGACCCGTGACGAACTGGAAAAGCGCAACGTAGGAGAAAATCTCGATGCTTTGATGAATCTTGATCCTCGCGGCTACGGTGTCTGCCGCATTTTGTACGCGGGCAGCCGCGCCTATACCGGTGAACCTCTGACGATGCACGCGGCGCAGGTGCTGTGCGATGCGGTAAAAGAGAACGATCTGGTGTACATTATTACCGGATTCGTCCTGCTGCCGCATAAAGTGCCCGAGATGGACGGCACGGTCAGTTCCATGCTGCTGGCCCGCGCGTTGGTGATGGCGTTCGGTGCAAAGCCGGTCATCGTATGCCCCGCCGACAGCGTTCAGGCCATAGAAAAGTGCGCCGCCGTCGTTGGTCTGCATATCTATGAAGACCTCGACATCGTGCAGACGCTGCCTTTAAGCATGGGGGTCGTTGCCTTTACCAAAACCCTGGCCGACGCCCCGGCCCAGGCTGCCGAGCTGGCTGCCCGCAAGCCCGCGGCAGTCGTCTCTGTCGAAGCCTGCGGCGCGAACGCCCTGGGGGTCTGTCACAATGCCGTCGGGCTGGACGTGACCGCCTTGCAGGCCCGCAGTGATGTGCTGTGGGAAAAGCTGCGCGCCGACGGTGTGCCGAATATCGCCATCGGTGACCTGGGCAATGAGATCGGCATGGGCACGATTGCCGACCACATCAAAAAATATGTGCCGTTCACCGACAGGGACGAGTGCCAATGCGGCTGCGGCGGGGGCATATTAAGCGCCACCAGAACTGACAACATTATCACGGCCACCTGCTCCGACTGGGGCTGCTACGGCTTGATGGCCGCGCTGGCGTATCTCAAAAAAGATATGGAGATCCTGCACCACGAGGACATGGAGTCCGAGGTCATGCGGGTGGCGGCACGCAATGGGTTTATTGATATGACGGGCTCACTGCTGCCGGGCATTGACGGATTCAGCACGCGCATGAACGTCAGCATCGTCAGTCTGATGCGCCAGTGCACGGCCTACGCGGTACGGTACTCCCACAAGTCTGATCACTGGTTCGGCCCTGTGTTGGCAAAGCACTTCTTTGACTGACTATTATAGAAGGAAGGGGGGCAGCGGTCATGCTGCCGTTTACGGTACACCCGGTTGGGGACTGCGCCCTGCTGGCGGGATTCACCCAGCGCATTGCACCGGAGATCGGCGCGGCGGTGGCGGCACTGAACAGCCGTGTTTTGGCGGCCAAGCTGCCCGGCGTGACCGAGACAGTGCCCGCTTTTGCGTCGCTGCTGGTGGTGTATGATCCGCTTGTGACCGACTATGACACGCTGGCGGCAGCCCTGCAAGGGCTGAGCGACGCTGACGGCGCGGACACCGCGGCGGGGGAGGGGAGGCTGGTCACGATCCCCGTATGCTACGGCGGCGATTTCGGCCCCGACCTGCCCTTTGTGGCAAAGCACACGGGGCTGACCGAAGCAGAAGTCATCGCGCTGCACACCGGGCGGGAATACCGCATTTATATGCTGGGGTTCCTGCCGGGGTTCCCGTACCTGGGCGGGCTGGACGAACGATTGTTTACCCCGCGGCTGAACACACCGCGCACGGCCATCCCGGCCGGGGCGGTGGGCATCGGCGGCGAGCAGACCGGCATTTACCCTATTGCCAGCCCGGGCGGCTGGCAGCTCATTGGCCGCACGCCGCGCAAACTGTTTGACCCGGAATCGGGCGCACTGCCCTACACGGCGGGGGACCGCATAAAATTTGAACCCATCACCGCGGCGGAATTTGCAGCCCTGGCAGCAAAGGAGGGCACGGCATGAGCATCACCGTACTGGACCCCGGCCCGCTTACAACTGTGCAGGATGCGGGCCGCGTGGGCTATGCTGCCCAGGGCTACCGCAGCTGCGGCGCAGCGGACGGATACGCCTACCGTCTGGGCAATGTGCTGGTCGGCAACGACCCGGGTGCAGCCGTGCTGGAATGCACCCTGCGCGGCGCGGCCCTGCGGTTTGAAACGGACACCGTCTTTGCTCTGACGGGGGCCGAAAGCCCTGCTGCGCTGGACAGTACGCCCGTACCCTATTACGCACCGCTGCTTGCCAAAGCAGGCAGTGTGCTGCAGATGGGGGCGGCAAAAACAGGACTGCGCAGCTATCTGGCCGTGGGCGGCGGCATTGCCACCCCGCCCGTGCTGGGCAGCCGCGCCACCGATGTAAAGTGCGGCATCGGCGGCCTGGAGGGCCGCAAGCTGACCGCGGGCGATACCCTGCCCATAGGCTCATGTGATACCCCCGCGCTGTGGCAGGCCATCACTGCCAAACGGCTGGACCGTCCCTTGCGGGACAAGACTGTGTGCGGCGGGCTGCACCCCATGCGCGTGCAGGGGACGCAGATGCTGCCGCTGCTGCGCGCCGTGCCCGGCCCGCAGGACGCCGCCTTTACCGTGCAGGGCCGGCAGGATTTTATCCACGGTATCTATACCCTGACGCCGGACTGTGACCGTATGGCCTGCAAGCTGGCGGGCACGCCGCTGCAAATGCGCCGCGGCGCGGATATTCTCTCCGACGGTATTGTGCCCGGGTCGGTGCAGGTCTCCGCCGACGGGCAGCCCATTGTCATGCTGGCCGACCACCAGACCACGGGCGGCTATGCCAAAATTGCCACGGTGATTTCTGCCGACTTACCCGCGCTGGCGCAGCTCCGCCCCGGGCAGCGGGTATGCTTTACCTTTGTGACGCCGTCCCGGGCCGTGCAGGCTGCCCGGCAGCAGGCGGCCCTGTGGCAGCGGGTAAGAGATCGCTTGTAAAAGAAGGTGCACGTTATGAACTATTCCGCATTTCCCCCGGCTGAGATTCGGGCGCTGATCCGCGCGGGCAAGCTGGATGCCCCGACCACAGGCTGCTGCGACGGCTACGCCCAGGGCAATCTGGTGGTGCTTCCCAAGGCACTGGCGTGGGATTTCCTGCTGTTCTGCCAGCGCAACCCCAAGGCCTGCCCACTGCTGGAAGTGGCCGATGCCGGGGAGCGCAGCTTCTCCCAATTTGCCCCGGGCAGCGATATTGCGCAGGACATCCCGCGCTACCGCATCTACCGAAACGGCGAATTGACCGAGGAAACCACCGATGTGCTGCGCTATTTCGAGGAACGGTCCGATTTGGTCAGCTTCCTCATCGGGTGTAGCTTCTCCTTTGAGTCGGCGCTGCTGGACGCGGACATCCCGGTGCGCCAGATCGAGGAAGGCGTCAATGTGCCGATGTACAACACCAACATTCCCTGCACGCCCGCGGGGGTGTTCAGCGGAAATATGGTCGTCAGTATGCGTCCGATTCCCCACGCGCAGGTGCCTGCGGCGGTGGCCATCACGGCGGGCATGCCCCGCGTGCACGGTGCGCCGGTGCAGATCGGCACGCCGGAGGCCATCGGCATCACCGATCTGGCCCACCCTGATTACGGCGATGCCGTGACGATTCGTCCGGGCGAAACACCGGTTTTCTGGCCCTGCGGGGTCACGCCCCAGGCCGTGGTCATGCACTCGAAGCCGGAGTTCTGCATCACGCATGCGCCGGGGTATATGTTTGTGACCGACGTAAAAAACACACTGCTGAAATACTAAGGGGGATGTTGCAATGCCGTCCATTGATTTAAACTGCGACCTGGGCGAGAGCTTCGGCGCGTACACCATCGGCATGGATGCCGAAATTTTGCCCTATGTGACCAGCGCGAACATTGCCTGCGGGTTCCACGCGGGCGATCCGTCCGTAATGCAAAAGAGCGTTCTGCTGTGCAAAAAGTACGGCGTGCAGGTGGGTGCACACCCGGGACTGCCGGATTTGCAGGGCTTTGGCCGCCGCAGAATGGCAATTTCCCCCGCCGAAGCCGAGGCCGACGTGATGTACCAGATCGGTGCGCTGAAGGCATTCTGCGACGCGGCGGGCGTACCGCTGCACCACGTCAAACCCCACGGCGCGCTGTACAACATGGCCGCCAGGGATCCGGTGCTGGCGGCGGCCATCTGCCGCGCTGTGCAGGCTGCAGCTCCCGGTGCTGTGCTGCTGGCACTCTCCGGCAGCGAGATGGTCAAGGCCGCAAACGCCATCGGACTGCCCGTTGCCAGCGAGGTATTTGCAGACCGCGGCTACCAGGCCGACGGCAGCCTTGTGCCACGCGGCGCTCCCGGCGCAATGATCGAGGACGAGGATATCGCCATTGCGCGGGTCTTGCAGATGGCAGCGCAGGGTACCGTACAGGCCGACGACGGCAGCACCGTAACCCTGCAGGCCGATTCCGTCTGCGTCCACGGCGACGGCCCCAAAGCCCTCGCCTTCGTGCAAAAAATCTCCGCCGCCCTCCTTGCCGCAGGGACAGCAGTTGCAGCATTTTGATTGTAGGCAGAAAGCAAGATGGGGAATGAACCTATCGGAAGAAGGTAACGCAGCGCTAAGCGGCAGAATCTGTCCTGCGCCTCTGCCGGGGCGCAGGAATTTTTTGTCAATAAAAATACCGTTGTATCGTGTGATACAACGGTTGAATAATTTGAATGCAGCCTTGATGTGCTTAGGCGGCGGATCCTGCACGGAGGACGAGCCGACACCATAGCACGAAGGCTGTTTTCATTCCGGCAAACGCCCGTACAGTTCCATTTCACTGTGCAGCTTTTTGGCCAGCCTCGTGTTAAAGACACCGGGTTCGGCACGCCAGCACCAGTTGCCGCCCAGAGTGGACGGCGTGTTCATGCGGGATTCATGCCCAAGGCCCAGCAGATCCTGTGCCTGCACGACAGCCAGATCGGCAGCACTGGACCAGATGCCGCGCATCATGCCCCAGTGATAGCCCTCTTTCTTCGTCAGATTCAGGTAGCGCACGGCGCACGCCACGTCCTCAGGAGCGGCGGTTTCCATCCAGCCGTTCACAGGCTCGTTGTCGTGGGTGCCTACATAGGCAATGCAGTTCTTGGGGTAGCTGTGGGGGCGGTAATCGCCGCCGTCACGGCTGTCAAAGGCAAACTCCAGCACTTTCATGCCGGGATAGCCGCATTGCTTCAGCAGGGCAGTGACATCTTCCGTCAGGAATCCCAAATCCTCGGCGATGATGCGCGGGCTGCCCAGCTTTTTCTTTATGGCAGCAAACAGCGCATAGCCGGGGCCTTCGCGCCAGCGGCCGTTCCGGGCGGTTGCTTCCCCGTAGGGGATAGCATAATAGCCCGCAAATCCGCGGAAGTGGTCAATGCGAACCACATCATAGGTGCTGCACATGTGTTTGATGCGCCGCACCCACCATGCGTAGCCGGTCTTGGCCATGGAGTCCCAGTCGAACAGCGGGTTGCCCCACAGCTGGCCTGTGGCGGAGAAGCCGTCCGGCGGGCAGCCTGCCACCTCGGTGGGCAGCAGGTTCTCGTCGAGCTGGAACTCCTGCGGGCAACTCCACACATCGACGCTGTCCAGCGCCACATAGATGGGAAGGTCGCCGATGATGCGGATTTCCTGCCGGTTGGCGTAGTGCTTCAGCGCCTGCCACTGACTGTAGAACATAAACTGTACAGCCTGCCAGAACGCCACATCGTCGGCGTACTGCTGCCGGGCTGCTGCCAGGGCAGCGGGCTCACGGCGCCGCAGCGGTTCTTCCCATTCCAGCCAGCAGGCTCCGTTGTGGGCGTCCTTCAGCGCCATGAACAGCGCGTAGTCGGGCAGCCAGAAGTCGTTTTCCTTCACAAAGCGGCGGTAGTCGGCACCGGGCTTTGCCAGCAGACGTTTGGCAGCACAGCGCAGCACTGCGTAGCGCTTTTCGTACATGACGCCGTAGTTGATGCAGTCTGGGGTGCATTCCCAGTCGATGGACGCATATTCCTCCGGCAGCAGCAGTCCCTGCTTTGCCAGATCGTCCAGATCGATAAAATACGGGTTGCCCGCAAAGGTCGAGAACGACTGATAGGGACTGTCGCCGTAGCTGGTGGGGCAGACGGGCAGAATCTGCCAGTATGCCTGCCCGGCCTTGACCAAAAAGTCCACAAAGCTGCGCGCGGCTGCACCCATGGTACCAATGCCGTAAGGCGAGGGCAGACTTGAAATGGGCATCAGAATGCCGCTTGCTCTCATCAGAGAACCCCTCTTTCTTTTGATAGTAAGCAGCCGGGATATCTTTCCTTCACAGTTCACGCACGCTTTCTCCTTCGGTCAGATCGAAGGAGACGATCTCGTGCACGGCATTGCCGGGTTTTTGGATGTTGTGGAGCAGGATCCGCGCCGAACGCCGCGCCAATTGCTCCATATTCTGCCGGATGGTCGTCAGCCGGGGCACACTGTACTGTCCCAGCGCGATGCCGTCAAAACCTGTGACGGAAATATCCTGCGGCACACACAGCCCGTGATCCCGCAGCGCACGAATTGCGCCGAGCGCCATCAGGTCGGACATGGCAAACACTGCCGTAATGTCGGGGCTGTGCTTTAAGAGATACTCCATTGCCTCATACCCGCTGGAAAGCGAGAACCGCGCATACGCATACTGCTTTTCCATGTCAAACGGCAGACCAAGGCGCAGCATAGCACCCTGACAGCCGGCCAGACGGGCGAGACTTGGACGGGAAAGATTGGGCTTGCCGCCGATGATTCCGATGCGGCGGTGCCCCTTTTTGTACAGATATTCGATCATCGTGTCCGATGCAGCCATATCGTCTACGGACACACTGGACAAATTGCGGATGCGCAGGGATGCCGCGCTGTTTGTCAGCAGCAGGCAGGGGATACCGAGTGCCTCCAACTCCGGCGTGAAGTATTCCGGATTTGAGCCGAGAAACAATATACCATGGGGTTTGCGCTCTGTGCAGATGCGTCTGGCCTGCGCAACCTCGTTGGCTTCCTCGTCAATATAGTAGACCGTCGCAACGTAGCCGCTTTCCTCAATGATCTGCTGCAGCGGCTCCAAAATGCCGGCAAACAGCATATTCTGGGTGCCTTTCACAATCAGTGCGATCCCATCGTTGGTCTGCTGCTTCAGATGCTTGGCGTTGGCGTTCGGTTCATAATTGTGGCGGTTTACGATTTCCAATATTTTTTGACGGGTTTCTGCACTGACGCCGGGGGCGTTATTTAAGGCTCGTGAGACGGTCCCGACCGCATAGCCGGACTCCCGCGCGATGTCTTTGATGGTCATTTGCCAATCCTCTTTCTTGAAGAAGTGTCAAATTTACCCCTTGACAGCACCGGCGACCACGCCATCGATAATATATTTCTGGCAGATCAGGTACAGCACGATAACAGGCAGCACCGTAATCATGATGCAGGCCATCATGGGTGCCATCTCCACCTTGCCGTAGCTGCCGCGGAAATACTGGATCGCCATAGGAATCGTGCGGAAGGTCTTGATGTCCAGCACCAGCGTGGGCAGCAGATAGTCGTTCCAGACCCACATGGTTTCCAAAATGGCGGTAGAGATCATCGTCGGCTTCAAAATCGGGCAGACGACCTTGAAGAAAATCTGGATGGGATTGCAGCCGTCGATCATAGCGGCTTCTTCAATAGCAATCGGCATGGATTTTACAAAGCCGGTGAACATGAACACCGCAAGTCCCGCGCCGAAGCCCAGATAGATGATGCAGATGTTGTAGGGGTTATTCAGCTTTAAGGTATCAGCGGTTTTTGCCAGTGTGAACATGACCATCTGGAAGGGGACAATCATGCTGAATACGCACAGATAGTACATACCTTTGGACAAGGTGTTCTGCACACGGGTGATATACCATGCGCACATGGAGCAGCACAGCAAAATCAGTGCCACAGACGAAACCGTGATCACTAAACTATACCAGAAAGAGGACAAAAAGTCCATTTCCTGAATGCCATAAATGTAGTTTTTCAGGCCGACGAAGGTCTCGGCGTTCGGCAGCTCAAAGGCGTGGCTCGTCGTGATGGCGCGCTCGGTCTTGAGGGAGTTCATCAAAATCATGAACACCGGGTACAGCCAGGCGATGCACAGGATCGTGAACAGAACGGACAGTACCGTGTTGATGCGGCGGTCTTTTTTAGTAGCACCCATTATGCCTGCACCTCCTTAGAGCGGGTAAAATGCAGCTGGAGCAGCGAAATAACGACCACAAACAGGAAGAAAACGACGGCCTTGGCCTGACCGATGCCCTTCCACTGGGGTCCGGAGCGTGCGTAGAACGTGTCGTAGATGTTGTAGGCCAGCATCATGGACTGCTTTGCAGGCTCACCGGCTGTCAGCGAGAGGTTCTGGTCGAACAGCTTGAAGGAGTTCGTCAGCGTCAGGAAGGTGCAGATCGTCACGCTGGGCATGACCATCGGGATTTTGATTTTGAACAAAATCTGGCTGCTTGTTGCACCGTCAATGCGTGCGGCCTCCACCAGATCCACCGGCACATTCTGCAAACCGGCAATATAGATGATCATCATGTAGCCGATCTGCTGCCAGCACATCAGGATGATCAAACCCCAGAAGCCGTAGGTGGCATTCAGCGCCAGCAGCGACTTACCCCAGGAGGACAGCAGACCGTTGAGCAGGATCTGCCAGATATAGCCCAGCACGATGCCGCCGATCAGGTTCGGCAGGAAGAAGATGGTGCGGAAAGCGTTGGTGCCGTGCATACCGCGGGTGAGAAGCAGCGCAATGGCAAAGGCCAGCACGTTGATCAGTAGGGTGGACACGACGGTGAACGCCGCTGTGAACCAGAACGCATGGGTGAAGGTGTTATCCGACCAAATCATTGCGTAGTTGCTTAAGCCCACAAACTGCACATTATTGACGGTGGTGAACTTGCAGAACGACAGCCCTGCACCCCAGATAAACGGCCAGACAAAGCCAATAATAAAGGCGATGAGGGTCGGCAGTACGAAAACAGGCCAATAACGTCGAATGGCTTTTTCCATAAGTATGCTCCCTTTGTTGTAATTTTTGTTTTCTGCAAAAGAAGCGGGGCGGGCGAAACCGCCCGCCCCGCTAACCGGTAATACTAGGTAAGGAGAAAAAGCTTTCAGTGTAGAGAAAACAATCTTATGTTATGCAGCAGCGTTCAGAGCGGCCTCAGATGCCCAGCCATCGACGAAAGCGGTGACGACATCATCCCAGCTGCCGGTACCGGCGGCGTAAGCGGTCAGAGCAGAACCAACACCGTTCTTCCAGTTCTCGGAAGGCATGGTGGAGAAGTTCCAAGCCACAGGGGTCTTGCCGGCGGCGGTCATTTCCTTATCGGCCTTGACGAAGACGTTGGGGGACTCGACAGCATTCTTGAAGGGGATAACGAAGCCCATGTCGTTAGCCATGGCCTTGGTGCCCTCGTCAGAGGAAACGCACCAGTACATGAAGTCGAGCGTTGCGTTGATGTCGTCCTCGCTGGCTTCCTTGTTGACGCACCAGTAGTTCTCAGTGCCGGTGCACAGGCCCTGGTTGGCTTCATCGCCGACGCCAATGTAGATGGGCAGCATGGTCAGATCGTCATCGGTGAAGGGCTTGCCGTCGCCGACGAGGTTGGTGTACTCCCAAGAACCATTCTGGAAGAAGACAGCCTCATCGTTCAGGAACTCGTTGCGGCTGTCGTCGCCGGTCTTGCCAGCCAGTTCAGTAGGATCGCAGGTGGAGTTGTTGATGTACAGGTCGAAGATATTCTTGTAGTTGTCGAGATAGGTGCCCTTGATGGCGTCGGTGTTGTCGATGCCGTCCTCCTGATACTCGAAGTAGATGGGCAGGTTGGCCAGATGGGTCTTGTAGCGCCAGTCAGAGGAGCCGTCCATACCGGCGGAGGTGAAGGCAGAGAAGCCCAGCTCGTCCTTGCGGGCGGTGATGTCCTCGGCCACCTTCTTCAGGTCGTCGAAGCTCTTGATGTCGTCAACGGTGTAGCCGGCCTTCTCCAGCAGGGTCTTATTGGTGATCAGGCCGTAGCTCTCGATAACGTAACCGATGCCCAGCATCTGGTCGCCGTCTTTCAGGGCGTAGGTGTCGCTGGTCAGATCACCGGCGATCTTGGTGCCGGACAGGTCGTAGCAGTAGTCCTTCCAGTTGGCCAGGCCGACAGGGCCGTTGACCTGGAACAGGGTGGGCGCATCGCTCTTGGCCATCTCGCTCATCAGGGTGGTCTCATACTGGCCGGAGGCGGCGGTCACGACGGTGACGGGAACACCGGTCTCCTCGGTGTACTTCTTGGCCAGATTCTGCCAGGCTTCGTCCTGCTCGGGCTTGAAGTTCAGGTAGTAGACCTTGCCGGCTGCATCAGTGGTCGCCTCGGTAGAAGCGGCAGTGGATTCAGCCTTGGATTCGGTGCTGGTGCTGGTAGAGGAAGCAGCCGTAGAGGAGCTGCCGCCGCAGCCTGCCAGCAGACCCGCAGCCATAGCAGCTGCCAGAGTCATCGAGAGTGTCTTTTTTGCGTTCATGTTTTTTCCTCCTTCTTAAGAAAAACAATGATTTGCAAGGGTGTTGATTTGTTTCGTCGGAAACGTTTCCGTTTCGGATTGATCTTATAATACACCTTTCCGGCGCAATAATCAATCGTTTTTTGCGATTTACTGCAAAATCGGCCTGATGCACAAATTTGCACCCCCTGTTTTTGTGGAAATGTTCCAAAAATAGTGACAAATTTAGCGGAAACGATTCCGTAGCCGTGCAACAAACTTTGAGAATTGCAGGAAAACCCCTCTATAAATTATTTTTCACCAAAATATTGACACAGCAATTTTGTCATGTTATACTTTCTTAGATTTTGAAAGACGAATCGAGTTTGTAAGAGTTTTTCAAAGCAATTTACCTACGGACCGCCCATCGGGGGCTAAGGCCATACGGACAGCCGGGTCCACTGCCGATCGGCAACTTTGGTTGCCTTATTGATTGAGTTAAAAGCTCAAATTTTATAAGTTGGTTCCTTTACAACCATGAAATTGCACGTTTTGGTGTGCAGACTTGTGAAACGGTCAATAAAGAGTAGTAAAAGTGTAATTGCTATATAGACTCTGACACGCTCAGCCTTTTTGAATCATGCAGGACGCTCTCCCGGTGTGGTACCGGGGGTTTTCGGCCTGTGCAAAAATACGCTGGATTCAAACGCAAGTCTGCACGTATGTGCACGGCTTGCGTTTTTTATTTTGCAAGGGGACCGCGAACGGAGGTAAAAATGAACGGAGAAGCAAAGCGCACCCGGCTGGACCAGCGCCGCGCACCCATCCATGAAGCGCTGGAAAACTTCCGCCGTATGCGCGTCGTGCCCTTTGACGTGCCGGGCCACAAGCGCGGGCGCGGCAACCCGGAGCTGACCGCGTTTCTGGGCCAGCAGTGCGTCGGCGTGGACGTCAACAGCATGAAGCCGCTGGACAATCTCTGCCACCCGGTTTCGGTCATCCGCGAGGCCGAGGAGCTGGCCGCCGATGCGTTCGGCGCGGCACACGCCTTTTTAATGGTGGGCGGCACGACCAGCTCGGTACAAAGCATGGTGCTGACCGCCTGCAAGCGCGGGGATGAGATCATTCTGCCGCGCAACGTGCACCGCAGCGTGCTGAACGCGCTGGTGCTCTGCGGTGCGGTGCCGGTCTACGTCAACCCGGAGGTGGACAACCGCCTCGGAATCAGTCTGGGCATGAAGCGGGAGCAGGTGGCCAAGGCCATTGCCGAGCACCCCAACGCCGTGGCCGTGCTGGTGAACAACCCCACCTACTACGGCATTTGCAGCGACCTGCGCGCCATTGTGCGGATGGCCCACGACGCCGGGATGCTCTGCCTGGCCGACGAAGCCCACGGCACACACTTCTATTTTGGCGGCGGGCTGCCTGTCTCTGCCATGGCGGCGGGCGCAGATATGGCCTCCGTCTCGATGCACAAGAGCGGCGGCAGCCTGACCCAGTCCAGTCTGCTGCTGACCGGCCCCAATGTCCACGCGGGCTATGTGCGGCAGATCATCAACCTGACCCAAACGACGTCCGGCAGTTACCTGCTGATGTCGAGCCTTGATATTTCCCGCCGCAATCTTGCATTGCGCGGGCGGCAGGTGTTCCATCAGGTGGCCGATATGGCCGAGTACGCCCGCGAGGAGATCAACGCCGTGGGCGGGTACTACGCCTTCGGCAAGGAGCTTTGCAACGGAAACTCCGTTTTTGACTTTGATACAACAAAACTCAGCGTCCACACGCTGGACATCGGTCTTGCGGGCATTGAGGTCTATGACATCCTGCGCGACGAATACGACATTCAGATCGAGTTTGGCGACATCGGCAATATACTGGCTTATCTCTCCATCGGTGACCGCCCGCAGGAGGTCGAGCGCCTTGTCAGCGCACTGGCCGAAATCAAACGCCGCTACCACACCGACGGTGCGGGCCTGTTGAGCCAAGAGTACATTGACCCCGAGGTCGCCGCCAGCCCGCAGGAAGCGTTCTACGCCCCCAAGAAGAGCCTGCCCCTGCGCGAGACCGAGGGCATGGTGTGCAGCGAGTTCGTCATGTGCTACCCACCGGGCATCCCGATTCTGGCCCCGGGCGAGCGCATCACCGCTGAAATTTTAGACTATATCGAGTACGCCAAGGCCAAGGGCTGCAGCATGACCGGACCGGAAGATCCCGACATTCTGCGCCTGAACGTGCTGGCCTGACAGGGAGGTTTTACAATGGAAATGTGGTTTTCGGAGTTTCACACCCCCGATGTCAAGCACAGCATCCGGGTCAACCGCCAGCTTTACTCCAAGCAGAGCGACTATCAGCGCATCGACATTTTTGAAACACCGGAGTTTGGCCGCGTGCTGACGCTGGACGGCAACGTCATGCTGACCGAGCGCGACGAGTTCATCTACGACGAGATGATCACCCACGTGCCGATGTCGGTACACAAAAACGCCAAGGATATTCTCGTCATCGGTGCGGGCGACGGCGGCGTTGTGCGGGAGCTGACCCGCTATGACCGCGTGGAAAGCATTGACCTTGTGGAGATGGACCCGCAGGTCATCGAGGCCTGCCGCGCCTACCTGCCCGGCAACGCCTGCCGCATGGATGACCGCCGCGTACATATTTATTACGAAAATGCGCTGAAATTCATCCGCAAGTGTGAGGACGAGTACGACTTGATTATTGTGGATTCCTCCGACCCGTTCGGCCCGTCGGAGGGGCTGTTCACCCGCGAATTTTACGGCAGCTGCTTCAACGCCCTGCGCGCGGACGGCATTATGGTCAACCAGCAGGGCAGCCCGTTCTACGCCGAGGATGCCACCGCCATGCAGCGCAGCCACCAGCGCATTGCCAGCACCTTTCCCATCAGCAAGGTGTATCAGGCGCACATCCCGACCTTTGCGGCGGGGTACTGGCTGTTCGGCTTTGCCAGCAAAAAATATCATCCCATCAACGATATGGACGCCGATGCGTGGAACGCGCTGAACATGCGCACCCGCTATTACACCTCCCGGCTGCACGTCGGGGCGTTTTATCTGCCCGCTTTCCTTGAGGAAATGCTGCGGGAAGTGGAGGAACACTGATGCTGCATCGCAATGTTGAAAATTTCATCGGCTGCGACAGCAGCTACCGCACGGCAAGCATTGTTTTATACGGTGCACCGTTTGATTCCACCACAAGCTACCGCCCCGGTGCGCGCTTTGGCCCCGCGGCCATGCGCCACGAAAGCTACGGTCTGGAAACTTACAGTCCCTATCAGGACAAGGACCTGACCGATGGAAATGTGTTTGACAGCGGCGACCTGGAGCTGTGCTTTGGTTCCAGCGAGAGTGCCCTTGTGGACATCGAGTCCCGCGCGGCGGAAATTCTGCGCGACGGAAAGCTGCCGCTGCTGCTGGGCGGCGAGCACCTTGTCACGTTGGGCGCGGTGCGCGCGGCGGTGCGCAAATATTCCGATTTGCATATCGTACATTTTGACGCCCACGCCGATCTGCGGGACGATTACCTCGGCGCGCAGCTGAGCCACGCCTGCGTGCTGCGCCGCTGCCATGATTTGGTCGGCGACGGGCGCATCCACCAGTTCTGTATCCGCAGCGGTGACCGGGAGGAATTTCAGTTCGCCGCGCGGCACACCGATATGCACAAGTTCGACTTTACCGGCCTGACCGAGCTGACCGACTGGCTGTGCCAGACCGATGTGCCTGTCTATCTGACCATTGATTTGGACTGCCTCGACCCGTCGGCCTTCCCCGGCACGGGCACGCCCGAGGCGGGCGGCGTCAGCTTTTTGCAGCTGCTTGGGGCCATCCGCACCGTGACGAAAGCGAACATCATTGGCGCGGACGTGAACGAGCTGGCACCCATGCTCGACCAGAGCGGCGTTTCCACGGCCACGGCCTGCAAGGTGCTGCGGGAATTGCTGCTGGCACTGGAAAAGTAAGCAGCCATCCCTGTAGGAAGCGGCGTCCTCGACGCCCCGCGGAGGGGTCAAGACCCCTCCCTACATTCTCAACCTTATCGGGGGAGAGGATGTAGGGGCGGATTCCATATCCGTCCGGGAAAGCTGCCGCTGCCACAAACAGGCACGGGCGAACAATGTTCGCCCCTACAAAACACCCATACACATCATACAATAAAAAAACACAAAGGAGTTCCATCATGAGCAAAGTTCTTGTTATCGGCTGCGGCGGCGTGGCAAGCGTCGCCATCTCCAAGTGCTGCCAGGTCAGCGACGTCTTTACCGAGCTGTGCATCGCCAGCCGCACCAAATCCAAGTGCGACGCGCTGGCCGCCAAGCTGGCCCCCACCACCCGGACCAAAATCACCACCGCGCAGGTCGATGCCGACGACGTCCAGCAGCTGTGCGACCTCATCAACAGCTACAAGCCTGACCTCGTCATGAATATCGCCCTGCCGTATCAGGATCTGACCATCATGGACGCCTGCCTGGCCTGCGGCGTAAACTATATGGACACTGCCAACTACGAGCCGGAAAACACCGACGACCCCGCGTGGCGTGCCATCTACGAGAAGCGCTGCAAGGAGGCCGGCTTCTCCGCTTACTTTGACTACAGCTGGCAGTGGGCGTACAAGAAAAAGTTTGAGGACGCCGGCCTGACCGCGCTGCTGGGCTGCGGCTTTGACCCGGGCGTGACCCAGGCCTACTGCGCCTACGCCGCTAAGCATGAGTTCGACACCATCGACACCATCGACATCCTCGACTGCAACGGCGGCGATCACGGCTATGCGTTCGCCACCAACTTCAACCCCGAGATCAACCTGCGCGAGGTCTCCGCCCCCGGCAGCTATATGGAGAACGGCAAGTGGGTCGAGATTCCGCCCATGAGCATCAAGCGCGAGTACAACTTTGACCAGGTCGGTCAGAAGGATATGTACCTGCTGCATCATGAGGAAATTGAGTCTCTTGGCAAGAACCTGCCCGATGTCAAACGCATCCGCTTCTTCATGACCTTCGGACAGAGCTACCTTGACCACATGCGCTGCCTGGAGGATGTGGGCATGCTCTCCACCACGCCCATCAATTACAACGGTCAGGAGATCGTGCCCATCCAGTTCCTGAAAGCGCTGCTGCCCGACCCCGCCAGCCTCGGTCCCCGCACCAAGGGCAAGACGAACATCGGCTGCATCTTCACCGGCAAAAAGGACGGCAAGGACAAGACCTACTACATTTATAATGTGTGCGACCATCAGGAGTGCTACCGCGAGGTCGGCAGTCAGGCCATCAGCTACACCACCGGTGTGCCCGCGATGTGCGGTGCGCTGATGATGCTGACCGGCGAGTGGACCAAGCCCGGCGTCTACACGGTGGAGGAGTTCAACCCCGACCCGTTCCTCGACGCGCTGGACAAGTACGGCCTGCCCCGCAGCGAGAACCATGACCCGGTTCTCGTGGACTGATGGCGCAGCGCGACGCACGGCCGCCGTTTGCGGCCATCGACGGCGCAGTGCCGCCGGAATTTTCCGCCCTGCCCACGCCCTGCTACCTGCTGGATGAAGCTGCCCTGACCCGCAACGCGGAGATTCTGGGCGGGCTGGCCCGTCGTACCGGGTGCAAGGTGCTGCTGGCGCAAAAGGCGTTCAGCAACTACGATTTGTACCCGCTGCTGGCGCCGCACCTCGCGGGCACCGAGGCCAGCGGCCTGTTTGAAGCACGGCTGGGTGCCGAGGAGATACCCGGCAAAGAAGTGCACGTTTTCTGCGCGGCCTACCGCGCAGATGAAATGGACGAGCTACTGCGGTACGCTGACCATATCGTCTTCAACTCGCCCGCGCAGCTGGCAAAATTTGGCCCCGCGGCCAAGGCGGCGGGCAAAAGTGTGGGACTGCGCATCAATCCCGAGTGCTCGACCCAGGACGGCCACGCGATTTACGACCCCTGCGCCCCCGGCAGCCGTTTGGGCACGACCCGCGCCCAGTGGGACGCGGCAGCGGCAGAAAATTCTGCCCTGCCCGGGCTGTTGGACGGCCTGCACTTTCACACTTTATGTGAGCAGGACGCCGATGCGCTGGCCGTGACGCTGGACGCAGTGGCAGAGAAATTCGGCGATTTGCTGCCAAAAATGAAGTGGCTGAACTTCGGAGGCGGGCATCACATCACCCGCCCCGGCTACGACATGGCCACTTTGGAAAAATGTATCCGCCGCGCCCGGAATGACTGGGGCGTGACGGTTTATCTGGAACCCGGCGAGGCCTGCGCCCTGAACGCAGGGTATCTCTTGACCCGCGTGCTGGACGTGGTGCAAAACGGCGATACGACGGTTGCCATCTTGGATGCCAGCGCCGCCTGCCATACACCGGACGTGATCGAGATGCCCTACCGCCCGCCGCTGCTGGGAGCAGGGGAACCCGGCGAAAAGCCCTGCACTGTGCGGCTGGCCGGGCCGACCTGCCTTGCGGGGGATGTCATCGGTGATTACAGCTTTGACGCTGTGCCTGCCGTGGGAGATCTGCTGGTGTTCGGCGATATGGCCATTTACACCACCTGCAAGAACAACACCTTCAACGGTATGCCCCTGCCCGGTATTTACGCCCGCAAGCCCGACGGCACTACGCGGAAAATCGTGACGTTCGGATATACTGATTTCAAATGTCGGCTGGGAAAATAAGCTGCGATAAATGCAAAGCGCCCACCGGCAGGCCGTTGCTGCGCCGTATTATCTCGCATTTTCGCATATCTTAACACAAAAGAAGCTGCTCACTCCGTAGGGAATGAGCAGCTTCTCACTTTTAAGCCTGCTACCAGGGCTTTTCTTTCATTATGGGTCGTCCGGCACCGGCATTGGCTGACAGGCAGGGGTTATGCAGCGGTCACTTTTTTGCTTCGCTTGGATGGGGGACAGGAGGCATTTTCGTGAACAGCGCTTTCAGCGCCAGCGGCGTGGCGACGCTGGAAACCACGATCAAAAGGATGACCGCCGTAAAATAAACAGGCTCGACAACGCCGACCTCAAGGCCCTTCTGGGCCACGATCAAGGCGACCTCGCCGCGGGTCATCATGCCGACACCGACTTTAAGAGAGTCTCCCCAGTTGAAACGGCAGGCTCTGGCCGCCAGTCCGCAGCCGATGATTTTTGCCAGCAGGGCAACGAGAACGAAGCAAACACTGAACAGCAGAATCTCCGGCGTCAGCCCGCTGATGTCGGTCTTTAAACCGATGCTGACAAAGAAAATCGGCGCAAAAATCACATAGTTGCTGATGTCGACCCGGCGCTCCACATAAGCGGCGTCGTGCAGCGTACAGAGAACGATACCGGCAATGTAAGCGCCGGTAATATCCGCAATGCCAAAGTATTTCTCAGCAATATAGGCCATTGCAAAGCAGAATGCAAGGCTGGCAATCGTTATGCGCTGCGTATGGGGATTGCGGGAATCCAGCCACTTCATGGCGCAGTGGAACACATAGCCGATACCAACGGCAACCAGAAAGAACAGCGCGGTCTGGACCAGCACGCCGCCGATGCCGGTGCCCTCACCGGAGCTGGCACCCAGCACACAGGTCAGCACGATAATGCCGATGACATCATCAATGACGGCAGCGCTGACAATGGTAGTGCCAAGGAAGCTCTTTAAGTGGCCCAACTCCTGCAGCGTTGCCACCGTGATGGACACGCTGGTTGCAGTCATAATCGTGCCGATAAACAATGCGCGGAAGAATTCCGGGCTGCCGATTGCCGAAAAGCCGTAGAATGCGCTGTAGAGCAGCGTACCGCCCATCAACGGTACAAGCACACCGATGCAGGCAATCAGCGTGGCAATAGGCCCGGCCCGCATCAGTTCTTTCAGGTTGGTGCCAAGTCCTGTGGAAAACATCAGCAGCACAACGCCGATTTCAGCAAAAACGGAGATCGTGTCGTTGATCTGCACCAGATTGAGCAGACAAGGCCCAATCAGCAGACCGGCGAGAATTTCACCGACCACCTGCGGGGCCTTGCACTTGCGGGCAGCCAGGCCAAAAAACTTGGCGCTCAGAATAATAATTGCCAAATCACGGAAGATGGAATACATACATGTCATCTCTCTCAATTTACTGTAATCCATCCTTGTTATAGCACTTCTGCCAGATTTTTTCAATAGCTGAAACCGCCTTTTGGAGTTATCGTCGGATATTGTATAAATGTGGTAAACTGTAAGCCAAAAGCAAGGCAAAGCACTTGCAATAATGTCCGTAGTATGATAAAATTCCAATTCGGAAAAGTTATAATATGGTTTACTTCATGGCTTGCTGCGTCCGACAGGGTTCGGCGGCAAGCGGTATACAACCCATATAATAAGGAAGGGAAGCGCATGTTCCATTTTTCAAACAGGCATCACCACACAGGAAAAACGTCAATGAGCAGGGCAAAAGTGTATGGTCTGCTTATGGCTTTGGCTATGCTTTTTATGGCAGGTCTGTGCGCCTGTTCCGCACAGCCGCACTCTGCGGCAGAGACTGCGCCGCAGACGATTGTGGTCGGCATTGATGTGTTTGACCCTTACAGCTATCTGGACAGGAACGGGCAGTTTGCCGGCATCGACGTGGAACTGGCGACGGAAGCGTTTTCACGACTTGGCTATATGCCGGAATTCCGGATGATTTCATGGCCGGACAAAAACAACCTTCTCAGCGACGGAACGATCGACTGTATCTGGTCATGCTTCAGCATGAACGGGCGGGAAACCGAGTACCAATGGGCCGGTCCGTATATGTACAGCCGTCAGGTCGTGGCTGTTCGTGCAGACAGCGATATCCAGTCGCTGTCCGATCTGGCCGGTAAGCGCATCGGCGTACAGGCAACCACAAAGGCGGAGTCGCTGTTTCTCGGCGAAATTCCCTCTTTGCTGCCCGAGGTCAAGCAAGTCAACAGCTTTGAAACGACAGAGGATATGTTTGCGGCACTGCGCAAAGGCTATGTAGATGCCGTCGTGGGCCATGAAGCACTGGTAGCCAAGTGGACAAATCTGGATGAAAGCAGTTACCGTGTGCTGGCAGAGAGTCCTTACAGTTCCGAACTTGGCGTTGCCTTCGCAAAGGGCACCCATGAGGATTTGGCTGTGCAGCTGACTCAAACTCTGGAAGATATGAAGCAGGACGGAACGATTGGCCGCGTTGCAGAAAAATTCGGACTTGATGCAGAAAAAACTGTGTGGGGGGAACAGGGAAAATGAATGTGAAAAAGCAGTCCGGCAAAAAAAGACTGTTTTTGCTTGTGTTAGTTGCGTTCGGCATTGTACTTTGGATCACATTCACGAATCTGAACCGAATTGCACTGCGTCATACATTAGATGAAACGATTGGTTTTGTAAAGATCCGCTTAGAGCAGTACGAGACTGATGCGGCCAACGACCGCGTGAAAAGCCTTGTCCGCCTGCTGGATAAAACGGTAAGCCTTGGCAACGAAATGACGCTGAAGGAAGGTTTCGGCACGCAGGACCTGAACTCTTTTGCAGAGGAACAGCGTTTGACCGGTGCGCTTGTATTAGATGAAAACCTGAATGTTGTCATGCAGACCACAAAGGGCGGCAACGCCATGCCGCTGTGGGAGAAGCTGATCGACAGCCCCTATGTACACAATATCGTTGATTATCCAAAAAAGACATACTCGACCCGTCTGGAAGAAAATGGGATACTCTATGATTTTGCCGCGGTGGCACGCGCGGATGCACCAGGTATCCTGATTACCTATATACAGAAGGACAATGAGGATATTGGAGATTTGACGGTGGATTCCCTGTTGAGAGATTTTCCGTTGGAGCTTGGCGGCATCGCTACGATCACGGAGAACGGCAGGGTCATCAGCAGCAACAGCAGCAAACAGGTAAACAAGGCAATAGAGGACTGCCAGGAATTATATAACGGAACCTTCGGTGCTGCGGAGGATGGCATTGTGCGCCTGAACAGCAATCAGGGCGTCTGGTACGGCAGCCGGGAAAATACCGAGAACTATGCGCTCTTTGTGTTTTTCCCGGCATCTCAGGTGTTCATGACGCGCAACATTGTCTGTGCATCCTATCTGGCCATAGCCGTAATGGTCTTTTTAATGGCACTGCTGTGGCAGACCAAAATGGAAAAAGACGCGCTGCGGCAGCACCAGAAACGTACCGGAATTATCACAGCGCTTGGCACGGCGTATACGTCCATTTCACTGGTGGACTTGAAGAAAAACACCGTTGAAATCGTCAAGAACGCGTCAGATACGGTCAAGAAGCAGAAGCACTTTGCACTGAAACGATCCGTACAGCAGGAGCAAATCGAGAAAATTATCGCGGAGCCATACCGTGAGGAGTATCTCGCCTTTGCGGACATGACGACAGTGGCCGAACGTCTGAAGGGTCACACCTCTTTGGCTCTTACGTCTCAGACTGTCGACAGAAAATGGATCCTTACGCTGATCACACCGCAGCGAAAAGACGCGGACGGCAACGTAACAGCCGTATTGGTTGCTACCCGCGACGCTACCGAGGAAAAGCGGCGGGAGCAAAAGCAGGAGGATGCCCTGCGCGATGCACTGGCGGCGGCGGAACACGCCAATAAGGCCAAGACGGTATTCCTGAACAGTATGTCGCACGATATTCGCACCCCGATGAATGCCATTATCGGGTTTACGGCCCTTGCCACGGCGCATATTGATAACATTGACCTTGTCAAAGAGTATCTGAAGAAAATCAGCGTATCGGGCCAGCATCTGCTCAGTCTGATCAACGATATTCTGGATATGAGCCGTATCGAAAGCGGCACGGTCAAACTGGACAACACAGAAGTCCACCTGCCCGATGTGCTGCACGACCTGCGCACGATCATTCAAGGCAATATCAGCGCCAAACAGCTTGACCTTTACATCGACACGCAGGATGTGCACCACGAGGATATTGTCACCGATAAGCTGCGCCTGAATCAGGTCCTGCTCAACATCGTAGGCAACGCTGTCAAGTTTACACCGGCGGGCGGTACCATCAATATCCGCGTTGAAGAAAAGCCGTCTGCCCGCAGTGGGTATGCGACCTTTGTTTTCAGCGTGAAAGATAACGGTATCGGTATGTCGAAGGACTTCCAGGCGCACGTTTTTGACTCTTTTTCACGGGAACAGACTGCGACAAGAAGCGGCATTCAGGGTACGGGCCTTGGCATGGCCATCTCGAAAAACATCGTAGATATGATGGGCGGAACCATCGTCGTCAAGAGCGAGCAGGGAAAGGGCAGCGAGTTTACGGTCACCCTGGACTGCAAGGTTTGTACGGAATCGGTGAAATATCCGCCGATTCCGGGCCTGAAAGGCACCCGTGCACTGGTTGTGGATGATGATGCACAGACCTGCATGAGCGTAAGCAAAATGCTGCGGGAAATTGAGATGGAAGCCGACTGGACGACCTCCGGCAAGGAAGCCATCCTGCGCGCGAGGGAGGCGCACAATCAAGGTGCGGAGTTCAAGGTTTACATTATTGACTGGCTGATGCCGGATATGAACGGCATTGAGACGGTGCGCAGGATCCGTAAAGTAATCGAACCCGGCACGCCGATCATCATATTGACAGCCTACGATTGGGCCGACATTGAGGACGAGGCCCGGCAGGCCGGTGTCACGGCGTTTGTTTCCAAACCGCTGTTTATGTCGGAACTGCGCGATGCACTGACACACAAAGTGGTGTCGGGCAGGCAGCCCCTTCTGCCCAAGCACGGCGACTATACGGGCAAAAAGGTGCTGTTGGTCGAGGATAACGAACTGAACCGCGAGATTGCAACGGCCATTCTGGAAGAAGCCGGACTGAAAGTGGACGCCGTTGAGGACGGCACGGATGCCGTGGCCAGAATGAACGAGGCTGCGGAGGATGAGTATGATCTGATCCTGATGGATATTCAGATGCCCAAAATGGACGGATACACCGCCACCCGGGAGATCCGTACATTGAGCAGCAATAAAAAGGCAAACATTCCCATTGTGGCCATGACAGCCAACGCTTTTGAGGAAGACCGCCAAAAAGCATTCAAAGCAGGGATGAATGCACATATTGCAAAACCGATTGATGTGAACATCCTGATGGGAACACTGGATAAAGTTTTTAAACAGAATTCGTGATCGCGTTTAAATAGCGTACAAAGGATCTGTACGGCAAAGTAAAAAGCATATACAGCTGCGTTTATGGCGAACGGCCTCTCGGCGGTTCGCAACGCGATGCTGTATATGCTTTTTTCATTGGTTTCTTATGGCAATACCGCATAATTCTAAGTGCCGATACGGCGAGCGAGGTGCGGCAGCTGCTAAGCCAAAAGCGCAGATAATACTGGATGTCTTATCGAGCATTTTGGCAACGCAGATGCCGTGCCGCAGCCGCCGGAGCGGTGCTTAAGCCGTTAGGCGGGAATTATGCGGTGTTGCCTTAGGGCAATACCGCAAAGAGCGCCGTGTAAGCCGGGATGCAAGCGGATCGTATCAGATGGCCATTGCGGATTTGCGCAATCTGTCAGCCGCCCAGCTCCACCATGCGGCGGATGCAGCGCCCGGCTCCCTGCATGACGTCCTGCGGCAGGGTGATTTCCTCACCGCCGCTGCCCTGCAGGCAATGGTAAATGTCCATCAGGGTGGTCAGTTTCATGTTCATGCAGGTAAGCTGCACGGCCAGCGGATAGAACCGCTTTTCCGGGCAAGCATAGGAGAGGTGCTCCACGATGCTGTTTTCCGTGCCGATGATGAACTCTTTGGCATCGGACTTTTCTGCATAAGCCATAATGCCGGTGGTAGAGCCAACATAATCAGCCTGCTCCACGACCTCGGGGCGGCATTCGGGATGAACCAGAAGCAGCGCCTCCGGGTGGGCAGCGCGGGCTTTGGCTACATCTGCTGCCGAACATACGATATGGCGCGGGCAGCCGCCGTGGTAAAAGGCAAACTGCTTTTCCGGCAGCTGCTTTGCTACATAGCCGCCCAAATTGGGATCGGGGATGAACAGAATCTTATCGTTTTCCAGCGCACTGCAAATTTTCAGCGCGCTGGAGGACGTCACACAGACATCGCAGGCCGTTTTCAGCTCCGAAGTTGTATTGATGTACGCCACCACGGCGTAGCCGGGGTACTGCTTTTTCAATTCCTGCAAGGTCGGCAGATCAAGCTGCTCGGCCATAGGGCAGCCCGCCATGGGGTTGGCCAGCCAGACAGTTTTCTCCGGGCTTAAAATTTTGCAGGTCTCGGCCATGAAGCGCACACCACACATGATGACCCCGTCCGCGTTGGTTTTGGCCGCCTGCACGCTCAAGCCGTAGGAATCGCCGGTGTAATCGGCGACTTCCAGCACAGGCTGGCTCTGGTAGGCATGGGCCAGGATGCAGATATTCTTTTCCCGTTTCAGGCGCAGGATCTCCTGCTGCAGTTCATGGACAGTCATAATTATGCCTCGTTTTCTTTCTTCAATGCTCCCACGGTTGCAGCGGAGCCAGAAAACCGTGCTCTTTCAGTTCTTTTTCGATCAGGCTCAGCCTGTCCGGGGTGGCTGCCTCCACCAGATGATAGTGGTAGCCGTCGGTGGCGGTGGACAGCACCGTGGAGGAACTGTCCTCAAACGATTGCAGAAATTCCCGCACATCCTGCCGGGAACGGATGTCCATCTCGGCGGTGATACGGCCATAGACCCGGTGGCTGATGCTGATATTCTTGACCCGGCCGCCACAGTCCACAATCAGGTTCAGCTCCTGCCCGGTTCGGTCAGGTGTGTGGCGCACCTTGAACTCCCGTGTGCAGCCGGCGGGCTGATCAGGCTGCTCCAGCACATAGCCGCGTGCAGTGGAAATGATCCCGGGGTGTGATGCCCGTATGACCGCCAGATCCTGCACGATGACCTGACGGCTGACGCCGTAATGGGTAGCCAGCGTGCGGGCGGCAATAGGCGCTCCGGCATGGGCAAGCTGCTGCAAAATGGCGGCGCGGCGCTCTGCGGTGGTCATATCAGGCCTCCTCCGCGGTCAGGGGGCGCAGATGCTTCATGGAAAGATCCAGAATGGGGGCCGAATGGGTCAGGGCGCCGCTGGACACATAGTCAATGCCAATGTCCCGCAGACGGGCAATGTTTTCCCGCGTGACATTGCCGGAGCACTCGGTCTTGGCGCGGCCTGCAATCAAAGTCACAGCCTTGCGCATATCCTCGTCGCTCATGTTATCCAGCATGATGATGTCCGCACCGGCTTCCACGGCCTCTTTGACCTGCTCCAGCGTTTCAACCTCCACCTCGATCTTGCGGACGAAAGACGCATACTGCCGGGCCATCTTGACGGCCTTCGCCACGCCGCCGGCAGCGCCGATGTGGTTATCCTTCAGCAGAACGCCGTCGGACAGGCCGGTGCGGTGGTTGCTGCCGCCGCCAACGCGGACAGCGTACTTTTCAAAAATGCGGTTGTTGGGGCTGGTCTTACGGGTGTCCAGCAGGGTGATGCCGGTGCCTTCCAGCAGGGCAGACAGCTGATGGGTATAGGTGGCAATGCCGCTCATTCGCTGCAGGTAGTTCAGCGCAACGCGCTCACCGGAAAGCAGGGCGCGTATATCGCCCGTAACAACGGCCAGCTTCTGGCCGGGCTGTACGGTATCGCCGTCCCGGCAGAAGAATTCCACCTTGGCGCCGGGGTCCAGCAGCGTAAAGACGCGGGCATAGACCGCCAGACCGGCAACAATGCCGTCCTCCTTGGCAATCAGATCCACGGTGCCGGGGCAGGCGTGGGGCATGACGGCGTTTGTGGAAACGTCCTCCTCCGGAATATCCTCCCGCAGCGCTTGCAGCAGCAGCGGGTCTATATGCAGCAGCTGGGTGATCTCATTCATGGTTTTTACTCCTCTCAATAGCGGTCAGAACCTCCTGCCGATACGCGGCAAACAGCGGTTCCTGTTCACGGTATGGGGCCAAATCGGGCTTATCGCCTGTAAAGACAGGCGGTTCTCCGTATAGTATATCATCTGCCGCGCGCTGTGCAAAGACCAAAGATTCCAGCAGGGAATTGCTGGCCAGCCGATTGCGTCCATGCACACCGTTGCAGCAGGTCTCGCCGCAGGCATACAGCCGGGGCAGTGCTGTGCGGCTGCTCAGGTCCGCCGTGATGCCGCCCATAAAATAATGCTGGGCCGGTACAACGGGGATCGGTTCATGGATGGGGTCGTACCCCTCCTCCTCGCAGCGCTCCAGAATGTTGGGGAAATGCTCACGGATAGCCGCCTCACCGATGGGGCGCATATCCTCCCACACATGGTCGGTACCGTCCTTTTCCATCTGTGCGCGGATCGCTGCGCTCACCACGTCGCGGGGCTGCAATTCGTTGGTAAAGCGGTTCCCGTTTTTATCCAGCAGCAGCGCACCCTCCCCGCGAACCGATTCCGAAATCAGAAAGCGACGGCCTTTCCGGTGGCTGTACAAAGTCGTGGGGTGGATCTGGATATAGTCCAGGTGCTCACAGGCAACGCCGTGGCGCAGGGCCATGGCGATGGCATCCCCCGTGATGTGGGGGAAGTTGGTGGAGTTTTTATACAACCCACCGATGCCGCCGCAGGCCAGCACCACCGCCCCTGCCCCGATGGCTCGCGGTTCGCCGTCCGGGCCGGCAGCAATGACACCGCCGCAGGCCGAGGCATCGGCGAAGAAATCCAGCAGAGTCGTATGCTCGCGCAGTTCGATGTTCTCGCAGCGCAGGACCTCGTTCAGCAGGGTCTGGGTGATCTCGTGGCCGGTAATATCCTCATGGAACAGAATGCGCGGGCGGGAGTGCGCTCCCTCCCGGGTAAAGCGCAGAGCCCCGTGGTCATCCCGCGCAAAGCGGACGCCGCGGCGCACCAGATCCCGGATGATCGAGTTGGAGGAACGAATCATCAGGTCTACTGTGGCGGGGTTGTTCTCGTAATGGCCTGCCCGCATCGTATCATCAAAAAAGGGGCGGTAGTCTGCCTCGCCATGCTGCATACAAATGCCGCCCTGCGCAAGGAAGGAGTCGCTCTCGTCCGCTTTCTGCTTTGTAAGCAGAAGAATGCGGTACCGCGCAGGCAGATTCAGGGCGCAATAAAGGCCCGCAGCGCCGGTGCCGACGATGACTACGTCAAAATAGTCATCCATATTAGCCATTTTCATGTGGTTTCCTCGGTTTCTTCTGTAATTCCAACTTTGACAGTATAGCACCGTTCATTACACGTGTCAAGACACATGTAATGATATATAATGACACCCCGCCATGCGCAATAAACTTCGGCATAAAAAACAACAGGAACACTGCTGTACATTGCAATGTTCCTGTTGTTTTTATTAGTATTATCGAGCATTTTGGCAACGCAGATGCCGTGCCGCAGCCGCCGGAGCGGTGCTTAAGCCGTAAGGCGGGAATTATGCGGTGTTGCCTTAGGTTGGCCGCTGCAAAGCGTTACAAATCGTTCCGCAGCTTTACGGCACTCCGTTCGGCGATGCACTGCTTTAAGGCGTTGATCATCTTGGCTTCGTCCAGCGGTTTGGCCAGGTGAATATCCATGCCCGCCAGACGGCTGTCCATAATATCCTCGGAAAAAGCATTGGCGGACATGGCAATGATGGGGATGATTTCCGCGTCGGGGCGGTTCATGGCGCGGATGGTTCTGGCGGCGTCCCAGCCGTTCATACGCGGCATCATAATATCCATATAGATCACGCCGAAACAGCCGGGTGCGGACTTTCCAAACAGCTCTACAGCGCACCGTGCACAGCACATGGGTCACATTGCCGGCCTCGTCCCGTTTCTTTGCAACGAAGCGCAGAGAATGCCAGCTTCCGTCGCACATGCGGTATTCTGTGGAGATATATTCTTCGTTTTTCAGTCTTTCCGCAAGAGTGGGCACATCTAGGAAACGGCGGACCAGGTCGCGGTATTCGGGCACCACAGTGGCATCGCAGAGCTGATACAGCTTCTCCGAGGCACAGCCGTTGTTTCCGGTCAGGCGGTGCGTCGTAAGAAAACTGTCCCGGAAAATGTGTTGCCGCGGTAAGTTGACAGGCGACCAATGGTCGCCCCTACACACGCAATAAGGCAAAAATGCAATTTTTTGACGGTCTGATATACTATATAAGGTCTACTGCAACACAACGCAAAAGGCAGCCCGTCCCCTATAGTTCGCTAAAGTTACATTTAGCGAACTTGTATATTTCTCTTTTACGGGAGGCTTTTGCTTCCCGATGCCCCCTGCTCCCGTCATCTCGTTCTCCCTGCCGATAACTTTTATTTCCGCTTTACATGGGCAGCGCAACGGTAAATACGGTTCCTGCCCCTTCTGCCGGCTCATCCTGTACTGTACCGCCGTGCAGTGCTGCAATTTCCCGCACCAACGCCAAACCCAGTCCTGCGCCGCCCATTTCGCGGCTTCTGGATTTGTCCACACGGAAAAACGGTTCAAAGATGCTGGTTCTGTATTCATCGGGAATACCGCAGCCGGTATCTGCAACGCGCAGTATTGCTTTGCCGTTTGACCGGCTGATCGTAATCTGCACAGAACCGCCCGGCTGATTGTACTTGATTGCATTTTCCACAAGGTTGAACAGCATACGGTAAATCAGGGCATCGCTTCCGATAATATGAATATCCTCACATTCCTGATGCAAGGTGATCTGCTTTTTCTGGGCCAGCGGCGTCAGATCCGTCACAATTTCATCTGCCAGCGGCGCAAGCTCAATGCAGTCATCCCGCGGAACGGCCTGCAAATTGCTCATTTCCAGCAGGGTCCGTACAAGCGCCGATAAACGGGCTATCTGCTCTGTCTGAAAGTGTACCAGCTCTGCGGTTTCCGCGTCCGTATTCATGTGATCTTCGGCGAAGATTTCCAGTTTTGCCTGCATGATGGCCAGCGGTGTTTTCAGCTCATGGGCTGCATTCCCGGCAAACTGCCGCTGTAGGTCAAAGGAATGGGCCAGGCGATCCAGCATTTGATTGACAGATTGACTTAGCTGCCGAAATTCCGCAACGGTATTTTCTTCCAGCCGTACATCAACCAGATTATCCTGATCGACCTTCTCGGCCTGCTGTGCCAGCTCTTTCAGTGGTTCCAGCGCTTTGCCGCTGATAAAATAAGCAATCGCTGCGCTGAACAGCGTCACCACTGCCGTAATGCACCACCCTTTGCGGCCAAAAATCGTCTTTGTATCGTAAACCTCTTGCGAGAATTGCACCAGAAAGTCTGACATCTGATCTTCGGGGATCTCTATGGTCAGATCCTCCCCGCCGTCCTGTTGATATTGTAAAACGTACCCGTTCAGATTGTCCATACCGGAGGCGCCGGAGCGATACAGCAACAAGTTCAGGCAGATGCAGGCACCCGCAATCAGTAATGCCGTCATAAGTGTGATGCGCCATTGCAAAGATAATCGCTTCATTGCTCGTTCTCCCCCACTTCATAGCCTTCTCCGATGCGGTTTCGGATAGGATCATACCCCAGTGCCGTGCGCAGCTTTTTGCGCAGCGCCGAGATATGCACCCGAATCGAGTTGCTGAACGCATCTACGCGGCCGTCCCAGACATGTTCCATCAATTCCTCCTGACTGACAGGGCGTCCCTGATGCAGAAGCAGATATTCCAGAACACTGCTTTCCTTGCGGGTCAGTGGAACAGGTTGACCGTCCACCATAGCCACCCGGCTCTTGGTATCAAAGCTCAGTCTGCCGCATCGCAGGCAAACATTGCGCTGAATAAACTGCCGCCGTGTCAGGCTGCGGACGCGGGCTTCCAGTTCGGCCAAATGGAACGGCTTGGCCAGATAATCATTGGCGCCGGCGTCCAGGCCTTCCACCTTGTCCGCAATTTCACTGCGGGCCGACAGAATCAGAACCGGCGTTTCCAAATCGGTCTTTCGCAGTGTGCGCAGAACTGTCATTCCATCCACTCGGGGCAGGTTCAGATCCAGCAAAACAAGGTCATACCGCTCTGCCGCCAGCATTTCCAGCGCGGTTTCCCCATCACCGCAGTCATCTGTTTCATACCCTGCACGGTGCAGCTTTCTGGCAACGCTTTCCCGCAGGGACGGCTCATCCTCAACCAGCAGCAAACGCATAATAAACACTCCTTATATAAACTGTGTTTCTGTTTACTACCATTATAACAGCTTTTGCTAAAATCTGCGTTAATTTTTTCTTAGCAGAAAATTTATACCCGTTGTGCTATACTGATCTCATCAAGACAAAAAGGAGGATCGAAATGTTGAGCAAAAAGGCAATCGTTCAGGTGCTTTTTCTGCTGGCTGCCGTTATGATGATCGGTTACGGGGCATGGCGCGGTGAGGCGGGCACTGTCTTTACGAAAGCAATTCGATTATGTATGGAGTGTGTTGGCATTGGATAAGAATCGTTCGCATTTTCTGGCCCGTTTCCGGGGACTGATCCAGGCAGGTGCAGCACTGCTGACAAACATCCATCTGCCGAATTTTCTCAAAGGAACGCTTTATCAGGGCAAAGGGAAATATCTCTGCGTTCCGGGCCTGAACTGTTACTCCTGCCCCGGCGCTGCGGGGGCCTGCCCTATCGGAGCCTTTCAGGCTGTGGTCGGGTCGTCAAAGTTTCGGTTTTCCTATTATGTTACCGGCATTTTGATTCTGCTGGGCGTGCTGCTGGGGCGCTTTATCTGCGGTTTTCTCTGCCCGTTCGGCTGGCTGCAGGAGCTTTTGCATAAGATTCCCTCTCCCAAGCTGTCAACCAAACGCCTGAAACCGCTGCGCTATATCAAATATGCGGTACTGCTGATCATGGTCGTACTGCTTCCGGCTGTTATTGTCAACACATCCGGCATGGGGGATCCGTTCTTCTGCAAGTACCTGTGTCCGCAGGGCGTACTGGAGGGCGCAATTCCGCTTTCTCTTACAAACGCGGGCATACGAGCTGCTTTGGGAAAGCTGTTCAGCTGGAAATTCTGCATTCTGCTGGCAGTTGTGGTAGGCAGCGTGGTTTTTTACCGCCCGTTCTGCAAATGGCTGTGCCCCTTGGGGGCGGTCTATGCACTTATGAATCATGTATCCCTGTTTCAGATGCGCGTTGACCGCGATACATGTGTTTCCTGCGGTGCCTGCGCAAAAGCGTGCCCGATGGATGTGGATATTACCAGAACACCAAACCACGCGGAGTGTATCCGCTGCGGTAAGTGTATAAAGTCTTGTCCGACCAAAGCGATCTGCTATCAGTACGGTTTCGGCGACAAGTCAAAAACAGAAATCAAGGAGAATTGACAATGAAACGTTTTTTTGCATGGATCACAGCCCTTCTGATGCTGCTCTCCCTCGCTGCTTGCAGCAGCACACAGACAAGCACTGCGGCATCTTCCCAGCAAGCATCTACTTCTGAGACGGGCAAGTCTGAAAATGAGCTTATCGCAGAGGAAAACGATATTCTGGCGGCAAATAACGCCCTGTGGGAAAAGGTTTTTGCCTCCATGGACAAGAATGTTACCGACACCACACTAAGCAGCAATTACGGTGATATTCTTATGAGTGCGTTGGATCATGCGAAGGACCAGTTCACCGATGAAGAATATGCTGCTTTAAAGGCCGATGCGGACAAAATCCGTGAGATCGAAACACAGATCGCAGCACTGCCGCAGGATGAAGCTGCCAGCCAGTCTATGACGCAGACGGCCAGCACATTCCCGCAGTTTGAAGGAAAGGATTTGGACGGCAACAGCGTAAGCAGCAGTCTTTTTTCCGATAATGCGTTCACCGTTGTAAATTTCTGGTTCAGCGGCTGCAAGCCCTGTGTGGACGAGATGGACGACCTTAACGCATTGAATCAGCGCATTCAAGAGCAGGGCGGCGAGGTGATCGGTATCAACACAGAAACCCTTGATGGCAACGCGGACAACATTGCCGCTGCCAAACAGATTCTGGAACAGGCCGGGGCTGCATTCCGCAACATCTATTTTGACTCTGCCAGTGATGCCGGTAAGTTTGCCCTCGGCATTATGGCCTTCCCCACTACCTGCGTTGTGGATCGTCAGGGCAACATCGTTGGGGAACCGATTATGGGCGGTATTGATAAAGAGGATAACGCTGCCACACTGCAAAAGCTGATCGATGAGGCTCTTGCGCAGTCGCAGCAGTAAATAAGAAAATAGCTTACAAACTCGCAGCAGTCATGGATACGAAAGTACCCTTTGGCTGCTGCGAGTTTGTATTTTGCTGCGCCGCCGTGTGGCGGGCTATATCCCCTGCTCCAGGGCTTACTGCCCGGTTTGCTTTCCCTCTATAGCATATATTTTGTCTTTTCGATTGTATATCAGCATTTTATACTTGACAAAGTCAAGTATATGGACTATACTCTTTTACGAAAGGAGATGCTGCATCCACCATGTATCAAAAGACCCTTTCCTACTACATCACCATGCTGTACCGCAGCTTTGCGGATTTCACAGGCGACAAGCTGCAGGAAGTCGGACTAAATTTCGGGCTTTTGTTTTTTATTGTATATATCGGAAAAAAGCCGAACTGTACACCTTCGGAATTGACAAAAGCATTGTCCCTTGACTGGGGGCACAGTCAACGGTGCATCAATCGTCTTACTGACGATGGCTTTATTACCAAGGAAAAATCAGGGCGTCACTATCTGCTCAACCTGACAGAACGCGGGCAGGAGGCTTTTGAAGCCGCCCACCGGATATTCTTTGACTGGGACGACAGATTTATGACGAATCTGACTGCAAAAGAAAAGGAACAGTTGCTTGCCTTATTGGAAAAAGCAACAGAAAGGATACCGCACCATGTACGAAACGATTAACAGCCCCATCAATTACGGCGGTTTGGAATTGAAAAACCGCATCATTTTTGCTCCTACCACCTTTGGCCTTGCGGAGGACGAATACTTTGAAAAGATCCGCAAGATCGCCGCAGGCGGCTGCGCCATGGTTATCATCGGTGACGTCCCCGTCGGCAAAAGCCAATTTGAGAAATCTCTTTTTGATAAAAAAGGCTTCGCCCATTATCAGAAGCTGGTCGAAATCGTCCACAGCTATGACTGCCGCATCTGCGCCCAGCTGCACCAGTCCGACTCCAATATGCTGGCCATGCTGAAATACGTGCCCGGCGTTCTGACGAAGAAGATTTCCATGGAGGAGCTGCGTCCCCTGCTGAATGCCGAGGTTGCCCCTTACATCAGCAAGCTGTCCACCCGCAAGATCCATAAGATCATCAACGGCTTCGGCGAGGCCGCCGTGCTGGCTGTCAAAGCCGGGTTCGATATGGTGCAGGTCCACGGTGACCGCATGTGCGGCAGCTTCAGCTCCACCATCTTTAACCACCGCACGGATGAATACGGCGGCAGCGCCGAGAACCGTGCCCGCTTTGCGGTGGAGGCCGTCAAGGCCATCCGCAGCCGTCTGCCGGAGATTCCCATCGACTACAAGCTGGCCGTCCGGCAGGAAGATCCCCACTACGGCAATGCCGGTGTGGTGGAGTCCGAGCTGGGTATTTTTGTACCGCTGCTGACCGATGCCGGTGTGACCAGCTTCCATGTAACGCTGGCGAACCATTCCAGTCTGGAGGACACCATTCCCCCGGCCAACCACCCGTACTTCAAAGAGCAGGGCTGCTTCCTGAAATTCTGCGACGAGGTGCGCCAGTATACGGACAAGCCCATCACGGGCGTGGGCGGGCTGAATCAGCCTGATTTTGTAGAGCAGCAGCTTGCAAGCGGACGCATCACCTGTGCTGCCATGAGCCGCCAGCTGTTGGCTGACCCGGAATGGCCGAACAAAGTGGCCTCCGGGCAGATCAAGGAGATTCACCGCTGTGTTCGCTGCAACAAAAAATGCCTTGGCGGCTTGCAGCAGCATCAGGGCACCCATTGCATTTATGAGAAGGTATGACCTGTGAAATACGCTATTGTATTCAGCAGCCAGACCGGCAATACTAAACAGCTTGCCGAGGCTGTTTCCTCCGTTCTCCCTCAGGCAGATTTGTGTTTCTTCGGTTCCCCGTCACAGGAGGCTCTGCAGGCAGAGCGTCTTTTCATCGGCTTTTGGACGGACAAGGGGCGCTGCAATCAGGAAATCACCGATTTTCTGAAAACGCTCAAGGGCAAAGAGGTGTTCCTGTTTGGCACAGCCGGGTTCGGCGGCAGTCAGGAATATTTTGACAAAATTCTTTCTTCCGTTCGAAAGTGCCTCGGTGCTTCCAATACTGTCATCGGCACCTACATGTGCCAGGGGAAAATGCCGCAATCGGTGCGGGAGCGCTATGTAAAGATGAAAAACAGCCCTCTGCCGATCCCAAACGTTGACAAAATGATTGAAAACTTTGATACTGCTGTTTCCCACCCCGACGAAACGGATTTGCAGAAATTGAAATATGCCGTGGCGCAATGCATAAAGCACTGATGCAAAGTAGGTCCTAAAAACACACTTCCGTCTGGTTGCTTGCGCACCGGCGCTGGCCTACTGCGCCGTTATGACGATCCACTTTTTAAAGCAGCGGCAGACCAAACCCTGCTGACCCGCCATGACCGCTTTTGCCGCAGTCATAGCGAGACCCTTTATTTGCTTATCAATTGCGCACGGGTGCACGCAGGGCTGTTGCACAGCCCCCAAAAGGGAAGACCGAAGTAAAAGCCAAAAAAGGCTTTACAACTTCGGTCTTTTGCTTTAAGTTAATAGTTGGGTCACCTGACCAATGGGTGGACGACCTATCATCTTTTCAGCGTCTATCGTTCTTCGCTGGCCGATCCGCTGCTTTTGTCCGGCTGTTTGGTCATGTGCTGGGCCATGCAGGCTGGGACCACTTTATAGGCAACATGCTGCTTTTCCTTGTCATCGCGCCCCCGCTGGAGGAGCGCTACGGCAGCCGCACCCTGCTAAGCGGTATCCTCATGACTGCGCTTGTGTCCGGCATTCTGCAGTGCGTGCTGTTCCCCTCCTCCGCCCTGCTGGGTGCCTCCGGCATTGTATTTATGCTCATCATGCTGTCCAACCTGGCCGGCAGCCGAAACGGCGGTATTCCGATCACTTTGATCCTTGTCGGTGCGCTCTACCTGAGCCAGCAGGTATATGATATTTTGTTCGTGCAGGACAATGTAGCCAACTTTATGCACACCGTCGGCGGCGCCTGCGGCACTGTGTTTGGTTTTGCCGTGCGCAGAAAATAATACGCGGAGGTTTCCTTCATGAAGATCCTTGTCACCGGTTTTGACCCGTTCGGCGGAGAGACCGTCAACCCGGCCTATGAGGCTGTCAAACTGCTGCCCGACACCATTGCCGGGGCACAGATCATCAAGCTGCAGGTTCCCACCCGGTTTGCTCTTTCCTGCACTGTTCTGGAAGCCGCCGTAAACGAGCACCGGCCCGATGCGGTCATCTGTGTCGGGCAGGCAGGCGGGCGGTCCGCCATCACACCGGAAAGAGTTGCCATCAACCTTGCGGACGCAAGCATCCCTGACAATGCAGGCGACCAGCCTGTGGACGAGCCTATTCGGAAGGACGGTGCGCCCGCCTACTTCACCTCTCTGCCCGTAAAAGCCATGGTGCAAAAAATGAGAGCCGCCGGTATCCCGGCAGCCCTCTCCTACACCGCTGGCTCCTTTGTGTGCAACTCCCTGATGTATACGCTGCTCTATCTCATCGACAGGCAGTATCCCGCTATGCGGGGCGGCTTTATCCATGTGCCGTATGCGATGGAGCAGGCCGTCAGCAAGCCGCTGGGAACACCCAGCATGGAGCTGCATCAAATCGCGCGCGGCCTTGCGCTTGCGGTAGAAGCAGTCGTCGAAAACGAGCGTGACCTTACCGTGAACCGGTAATACAGGCCCAATTTCTCGAAATAGTGCTTGCATTTGCACACAAAGGCGTGCCGCACTTCATTGGGTGCTGCACGCCTTTTGACTTTTCTGTTGCTTGTTTTCCGAATAGGGGAGATTTGAAAATGCTTACCGCACGAATTGAAAAAATACGCCAAAACTATGTAAACGCCAAACCGCAGATCTCCTGCGAACGCGCCGCACTTTGGACAGAATCCTACAAAAGGAGCGCGGGAAAGCCCGTCTGCATCCGCAGCGCCGACAAAAGCACAGCTTTCCGGGTGGGAGCAGCTGGCCACGCAGGAATACGGGATAAAGGTCACTTCCTATAAGTAGTCCCTGTCCTCCACTGCGGCGGCCTTACGGCTCCTGCATCATGATCCGCACGATCTCTTTATCGGTTTCGCGCATACCCTCACGGCCCAGCAGTCCCACATTACGGATGGTATTTTCAACGCCCTTTGTGACGATGCCATCCCCACTGCGGAACTGCTGGCCGTTTTTGTACATGTGATACCCCAGGATGCCCGCCTCCACGCTGGAGGCGATCTTTGCCGCACAGCTGGCCTTGGCACCATCGCAGATAATACCCGAAACGATGGCCAGTGCATTGACAAGGGTGTGGGAGACCGCTTTCAGGTCTGCGCCCTGCAGATAGGCAATGCCGCAGCCCGCAGCACAGCCCGCGCTGACGGCCCCGCAGTAGGCGGACAGCCGCCCTATACCGGCCTTCTCGTGGATCGCAATCAGGTTGGAGAGGGCCAGTGCGCGGCAGAGAGTCTCATCGGATGCCCCCAGCTCTCTGGCATACTCGATGACCGGCACCGAGACCGTGATGCCCTGATTGCCGCTGCCCGAGTTGATGACAACCGGCAGCTCACAGCCGCTCATACGAGCATCAGAGCCTGCTGCTGCCTTGGCAATAGCGCGGTTGCGCACATCCTCGCCGTAAAATTTCAGCATTGTAGAGCCGATGTTCGCACCGTAATCCCCTCGCAGTCCCTCCTCCGAGATGCGGGTGTTGTACCGGATCTGGGTTTCCAGCAAAGGTCGGATGTCGTTGATCTCGCAGGTATCGGCAAATGCAAAGATATCCGCAATGTTCAGCAGTGCCCGGTCTGTCAGACCGCTCTCGGCAGGGGCGGCGTCACCGCAGAGCTGCTTTGTCTCCTGCGCGGTATGATCCAGCAGCACTTCGCTGTTTCTTTGGATCAGGACAATATTCGTGTGGTACTGGCAGATGCGCACCACGGCAGAATCGCTCCCCTGCTGCAGCGTCACAATAATGTCGAAGATAAAGCCGTTGTCGATTGCCTTCACCGTGACCGGCACCTGCGTCAGGAAGGCGCGCATCGCTGCCTTCTGGTCCGCTGTTACAGTTGCGATGACCTCCAGTGCCTTGTCCGCCTGCCCGCCGACGATGCCTGCCGCTGCGGCGGCTTCAATGCCCTTCATGCCATCGGTGTTGGGCACGATGACGCTCTTGACATTCTTGATAATGTTGCTGCTCACGCCGATCTCGACTTTGTCCGGCATGCCGCCAAGCACATCCCGCGCCTTGGCGGCGGCGTAGGCGATGGCAATCGGTTCGGTGCAACCCATGGCAGGGATCAGCTCCTCTTTCAGGATCTGCACATACGCCTGATAGGTTCTGCTCTGCTTATCCATACAAGTGACTCCTTTGGTTGCTCTGCAAAGTGTCCGCAGCGGGGTACTATACCGCGTCTGCTGGTTTGTAATAGTACAAGTATAGACATTTTCCCCGCCTTTTGCAACAGCTTTTTGGCGGCGTTCCGATCCGGAGCACTTTATGCACTGGTTGGACATAAACCCTGCCGCTTTCTGCATCCCATAACGCAAAATGTGCCTGCTTGCGCGGGCACATTTTGCGTTATTCTGCTTTTTCCTGTCTGGCCGCATTCAGCAGCTGCTTTTGAAATTCCCGGGCCGCCGTATTCAGCGGACGGTGCCGGTCATAAACCAGACTTACTGAGCGCTGCGGAATCTTCTCCCGCAGGGTCAGCTGCACAATGCTGCGGCGCTGCAGGCTGCTGCGGGCCATCGGCTCCGGCACAAAGGCAAGGCCAAGCTCACTCTTTACCAGCGTCATCATCTGGTCTGTGGTGGCCGCCTCAATATCCGGCTTCAGGTCTGCGCTGTGCTCAAGGAAAAACTGCCGGTAAAACAGACGGCTCATGCTCTCGTTCCCCAGCATGATCAGCGGATAGGCGTCAAGCTCCTGCAGCGAGAGCGTCCGGCTTGCCAGCGCCGTGAAGGTTTTCCCGCCGACCAGGATTTCGTTGAACGGCATCAAATCAACTTTTTTCAGCTCCCCCTCTGCGCCGGTGGGGGTCGTCACAACAGCGAAATCGACCTCGCCGTTTTTCACTGCCTGAATCGCCTGCGGCGTTGAATGGTTGGAGATCCGCAGCCGGATACCGGGGTACTGCGCATGGAAGTCCCGCAGCCGTTCCGACAGGTAGATGTTCAGCGCCGTCTCGGTTGCGCTGATACTGATTGCACCATGCTCAAAGGTCGCGCTGGCGCTCAGCTCCTCCTCGGCATCCTGTATCTGCACAGCAGCCGAGGAAATGCGGGTATAGAGCATCTCCCCCTCCGGCGTCAGCGTCACACCCCGGTTGGAGCGGATAAACAGCACACAGTGCAGCTGATCCTCCAGCTTGTTCATCGTATGCGTAATGTTGGGCTGGTTGCTGCCCAGCACGCGGGCCGCCTTGGTAAAATTGCGGTATTTTGCGACAAAGTAAAAAATCTTGTAGTATTCCCAATCGACATACATAGGCGCAGCCTCATTCATACCAAAATTACATAGTCATAATGCGGTAAATACTTCTTACACATTCTATGTCACAAAGTATAATAGCACCGCAACCCAAAATCAAGCAAAAATTTCCCTCTATAGAAACAAATTGTAAGGAAGGCGAAACCAAAACGCTTACCGCAGTACCTGCGGAAGGGTATCTGGCTCTAAGGCAACACCGCATTCTTCTGTGTGCCGCCCCTATATTTTTTCAAGGCTGCGTCTCCCCTCTCCCCTGCCCGCATTCGCGGGTGGGGGCTTTTTGTTTACCGTCTTCAGCGCGTCCCTCTCTCAGAGCGCGTGAGTGGACGCCTCTGCAGCGCGTTTTGCTGCAGGCAGCGGCAGACAAAAAAACACCCACAGCGGCGGCTGTGGGCTTTGGGTTCAATCATTATTGGCGGATGCTCCCAGCGCACGGCAAAGCGGATGATTCAGCAGCATACCGGCGATAACATACCGATAGGAGTGAACCGCACCGTTTCGGATTGTTTGCGGTATCCGCTGCTTTCGTACTAGCTTTTCCAGCGCATCCATCTGCTCTTTCAAAAAGTAAAAAGATATTTGTGGATAGATCTTGTCATCCAACTGCGTAGCAATAAACCGGCTGACAACCTTTGTTTCCGGAAACAGATAGTAGGCCGCCCTGTTCTGCTCGATTTCTGCTTTGCTGGCCAGATATTCCCTGCTGTTCATGATCAGGCAGTTGTCAGCACCGACCTTCATGACCTTATCCATCTCGGACTGGAGCAGCCGATTGGCCAGGGTGCCTACGCGGATATCTTCCACAGCAGCCTCATCCACAAGTGTCTCCCGAATCAGGAGCCCTACCCGAAGGTTGACCTTGATTTTTTCTTCTTTCATTCGCATCACCCTTTGGGCAATACCGCATAATTCTAAGTGCCGATACGGCGAGCGAGGTGCGGCAGCTGCTAAGCCAAAAGCGCAGATAATACTGGATGTCTTATCGAGCATTTTGGCAACACAGATGCCGTACCGCACACCGAGCCGCAGCGAGGCGCTTCGGAGCGCAACCGCCGCTTGCGGCGGCTCTTGGCGCGGAGATCCGCCGGAGCGGTGCTTAAGCCGTAAGGCGGGAATTGTGCGGTGTTGCCTTTGTTACCGGGACAGTGTCTCCCCCTACCCTGCCTTACTTTGCGGCTTCAATCAAATCCCG
>SKED01000302.1_pt1 | contig 59449 bp, 74 predicted proteins | sample 4826651 | NCBI WGS metagenome assembly SKED01 (sample SAMN11008818, study PRJNA524170) | human gut metagenome | biome: Human fecal sample; material: Feces; isolation source: fecal sample from pouch patient p19 | host: Homo sapiens | place: Israel: Tel-Aviv | collected 2016-06-28 | reverse complement strand
TCCGGGTTCTTGGCATTGGCGTTCTGGTCAAATTCCTTGACGTGTGCCTGATAGTTCTTGCCAACGCAGAGGACGTTCCTTCTGGGGTAGAAGGGGGCTTCGAGACGGACGTCTGCGAGTGCGATCGGAGTGACGGCTTTGTCCTTTCCGTTCATTTCGAGTGCGTGTGCGAGGTTCAGGAGACCTTCTTCGCCGCTTTCGATGAAATCGCCCAGCGTCTCAGCGAGGGGGATGAAGTAGGTTTCTTCAAGATCGATGGCGGGGTAGATGGAAGTGCCGTCGGCGGACAGGACGCCCCACTGGCGTTCGCCTTTGTAGTTGTAGGATACAAGTCTCTGCATAATAGACCTTCTTTCTTATAATATAGAGTGTGGACATATTATAGCATAAATACAGGAAATATGGTTGATTGGTTCATGGCCTGGATAGCGGGGGATAACAGGTTCAAGTGGTTCAACGGGTTCGATGGGTTCAAAAGGTTCAATGGGGGTGGTGCGGCGCGAAGCGCCGCGGAGTTTTAATAGCGCTTCGCGCCGTTGTCATTTCGAGCGTAGCCGAGAAATCTCTATGGCAGAACGCTCATTGCCTGATGTGAGACAACACCAAGACATCGTTTTCCCTTGGCGCATACACGCAGATTACCGCAGTGCAGTAGAGATCCATCGACTCGTTCGGGATGACGATACGAAAGGATGGCTGTCCCCACGTCCTTCAGGCATCGCCCCCCTTTTATACGGCGGCGATGCCGCCACCACAACCCTGAACCTTAAACCCTGAACCCGTTCCCTTTTCCTCTAAACTTTCTCTATTTGTCCCTTGCATTCTGCTATCCCGTTTGTTATAATAGCAAAGAATTATCTATGTAGTTGAAATGAGGTGCAACAATTGAAGAAGGGACTTCATCCGGATTATCATCCAGTCGTTTTCCGCGACATCGGTGCTGACTACTCTTTCCTGACCCGTTCTACAGCAACGTCCAACCAGACTGTAAAATGGGAAGATGGCAATGAATACCCGCTGATCAATATCGATATCAGCAGCAAATCCCATCCATTCTATACAGGACAGCAGCGTTTCGGTAAGGCTCGTGGCCGTATCGAAAAGTTCAACAAACGTTACGGCAAATCCGCAGAATAAGGAACAGGGCGCAAGCCCTGTTTTTTATTGCCTTTTTTTGATATACTAGGAAAGATGTATATGTGGGGAAATGGATATTTCAAGTATCCGTTTGAAATTTTGGCTATGGTTCAGGGTTCAGGTTGATGGGTTCAGGGCTGGGTTCCGCGTGGCTCGAGATTCTTCGACTCAGTTCCCACTGTTTTGATTACGCATGAGCAAACATACGGCATTTCACTCCGCTCAGAATGACGACGCCGCGATTTCAGTCACTAGTCACCAGTCACACCTAATCCCTAGCCACTCATCCCTTTGTTCAAACTACAAACGACCAAATTTATAACAGGAGTAAAGCATAATGCAGATCAGCAAATTAGATGGTATGGAAGCCAGATATATGGCACTGGAAGATCAGCTGAGCGATCCTTCGGTGATCGCCGATCAGAACCGCTGGAGAGAGCTCTCGAAGGAGCATGCGGAGCTGGGAGAGATCGTTTTCAAGTATAGAGAATATAAGGAGGCGCTCAAGGGGATCCAGGATGCACTGGAACTTCTGGACGATAAGTCGCAGGCCGATCTCCATGAGCTGGCGAAGGAAGAGCTGAAGGAAAATGAAGAGAAGCGGGATGCGCTGGACCTGGAAATCCATAAGATGCTGATCCCGAAGGATCCGAATGACGGGAAGAATGTCATCCTGGAAATCCGCGCGGGTACGGGCGGCGAGGAGGCGGCGCTCTTTGCATCGGATCTTCTCAAAATGTACCTGAAATTTGCAGAGCGCAAGGGCTGGAAGGCAGAGATCGCGGATGCGAATGAGACGGATCTTGGTGGGTTCAAGGAAGTCACCTGCACCATCGAAGGGAAGAATGCATACTCGATCCTGAAATTCGAGAGCGGCGTACACCGCGTGCAGCGTATCCCTGAAACAGAGAGCCAAGGGCGTGTGCATACGTCGGCGGTCACGGTGGCTGTCCTTCCGGAGGCGGAGGATGTAGATATCGAGGTGCGCCGCGAAGATCTGCGTATCGATGTATATCGTTCTTCCGGCGCGGGCGGTCAGCACATCAATAAGACGTCTTCGGCGATCCGACTGACGCATCTTCCTACGGGCATGGTGGTCACTTGTCAGAATGAACGAAGCCAGCGTCAGAACAAAGAGAAGGCGCTGCAGATCCTGAAGTCTCGTCTCTATGACCAGGCGATGCGGGAGTCGCAGAGCAAGGAGGCGGCGGACCGCAAGAATCAGGTCGGCAGCGGCGACCGTTCGGAGCGTATCAGGACGTACAATTTCCCGCAGGGCCGCGTGACAGATCACCGCATCAATATGAGTATTTACCAGCTTGATGATTTCATGAATGGGAACATGGACGCGATCCTTGACCGGCTGATGGAAGAGGATCTGGCGCGCCGCATGAAAGAAGGGGAAGCGAATGGCCGCTAATACGCTCTGGACGATCCAGCGCCTGCTCGCATGGACGACGCAGTATTTCCAAAATCACGAGATCGAGTCGCCGCGTCTGGACGCAGAGCTCTTGCTTGCGAAGGTTCTTCACAAGCAGCGGATCTTCCTCTATACGGATTTCGAAGAAATCGTGAATCCGGAGGAGCTCGCACTTTTCAAGACTTTCATACAAAAGCGTGTGAAGGGAATTTCCACGGCGGCTATCATTGGTGAGAAAGAATTCATGGGGCTCACATTTCATGTGAATGAGGATGTCCTGATTCCTCGCCCGGACACAGAGACATGGCTGGAAAAGGTCATCCAATACCATAGAAATGACGGCGCGATTGAGGTCGCGGACCTCGGGACAGGGAGCGGGGCGATCCTCCTCTCTTTCCTGTATTATTGCAAGGAAGCGAAGGGGCTCGGCATCGATATTTCTGAAAAAGCCCTCGCTGTCGCAAAAGAAAATGGGAAAGAGCTTGCGATGGAGGCGCGCGCGGCGTGGACACTCGGGGACTATATCGATGCGCTGCCTGAGGGGGTGCTCTATGATGGCATCCTTTCAAATCCCCCCTACATTCCTCGCAAAGATATCGCCCATCTTCAGGAGGAAGTGAAGCATGAGCCGATGCTTGCGCTCGATGGGGGAGAGGATGGTCTCGTTTTCTACCGCCGCCTCGCTGAGAAGGCAGCCGCACATCTGAAAGAGGGCGGTTTCCTTGCCGTGGAATTCGGCATTCACCAGTGGGAAGAGATTCTTTCGCTTTTGAAGGAAACGGGCGCGTTTGAGGATTTCGAAGTCATCAAAGACTACGGCGATATCGAGCGCGCGATCTATTGCAGAAAGAAGAAGCAGCATGACTGAAAAAGTAGAAGTCAATGACCTATATTATAAGGATAAAGTAAAGGCGCTCGGCCGCATCATTCGTGAGGGCGGTCTTGTGGCTTTTCCGACGGAGACGGTCTATGGTCTTGGAGGAAATGCGCTCGATGCGGGCGCGGCGAAAAAGATCTACGCTGCGAAGGGCCGCCCCTCGGATAATCCGCTCATCGTCCATGTGGCGGATCCCTCCGAAGTGGAGAAGTACGCAGCCGAGGTCAGTCCGCTCGCAAGGCGGCTGATGGATACCTTCTGGCCGGGACCTTTGACCATCGTTTTCCCGAAGAAGGATTGCATCCCGATGGAAACATCCGGGGGACTCTCCACCATCGCCATCCGCTGCCCGAGGAGTGAGGCGACACGCGCCCTCATCCGTGCAGCCGGCGTCCCTATAGCAGGTCCGAGTGCGAATATTTCCACACGTCCGAGCCCGACGACCGCGGACGATGTGCTGCATGATATGAATGGACGCATCGCTGCCGTCATCGATGGCGGCCCCTGTCAGATCGGCCTCGAGTCCACCGTGGTGGGCATCGAAGGGGACGAGATCGTCATCTATCGTCCCGGCGGCACGACGAAGGAAGCGCTGTCTGCCATCGCACCGACGACGGTAGACAGCGTACTCGCCAAAGACGGCGCACATCCGAAGGCACCCGGCATGAAGTATCGCCACTATGCGCCTTCTGCGCCGCTCACCGTGTATACGGGAGAGGCGGGGAAGGTGGCAGAGGAAATCCTCTCCTTTGCGGTGAAGACGGATAAGAAGTATGGATTCTTCGTCAGCGAAGAAACGGCTGCTCTTCTCCCCAAGGGACTTCCTGTTTTCGTCTGGGGACATCGGGAGGATAAAGAGAGCTTCGCGCACAACCTTTTCTCCGGTCTTCTCTATTTCAATCGCCATCCCGTCGATGCCATCATCGGTGAAGGTACGGATACCGCGGGCCTCGGACTCGCCATCATGAACCGCCTCACCAAGGCGTCGGGGTATCATATCGTGGTGGAGAAGAGGTAGGAGCGGACGGGTTCAAAGGGGTTCTCGGTTTTGTGAATTGACGGACTTTTTCCATCGGCATCATAGAAATCCGGCGCCTCTTTTTACCTATATGTACCGCATCATATCCGTTGGGGGCATAGAATATGTTATGCGAAAGGAACAACTCGTCCATAGAAAGGAAAAAGATTAAGGGAGTGAGTCTATGTCGAATTTTACTCGCAAAATCGGTGATATGAAAGCACTGCAAAAGCAGCTTACCACTGATGGCTTTTTGCAAGCAATCAATCGTGAATTGATTCAGACCGGTCGCGCTTTTCTTGCATTTCGTAATGATGAAGCGACGATTTATTACAACGGAAATCAGCTTTGCAATTTGCCTGGGTCCCATGGGTATGAAACCATGGTCTATAATCACTATCTTCCAATCACTCGTTCACACACACTGTCCAGTCATCAGAAGAAAGAACCGTATACGATTGGACAGTGGCGGAAAAATATCGGCAGTCAAAAACTCTCTTTTGAAAGCGTAATCAAAGAGATTCTTGATAATCTTGAAAAAGAAAGCTCGCCCGAAAGCTTGCAAGCTTCACGATTCTACCGTTTCTCTCCGCTGAATAAGCAGACCGCGCATGAAATTGTGCTGCTGGATATTGAAGCAGCGTTTTCATCCACAGGTGAAAAAACAGACAGGATTGATTTGGTCTTTTACCACAGGAAAGATAGGCGCTTGATGTTTGTGGAAGTAAAGCGTCTGTCAGATTCACGATTGTATCCCAAAGGAGCAAACTCAGCAGAGGTGATCAGCCAGCTCACGAGATACGAAAGCCGCTTAGCAACTGAGGCACAGCAAATAACCAGTCAGTACAACAATACCATCGACTATTATAATACCTTATCCAAAGGAAATCTTCCGCACGTTTCGCCAGAGTTACTCCCACTGCTCGGTCTTTTGCTGGTTGAGTTCAATCGGAGTGCAATAAAGCAGATAAATGAAGTTCAAGAAATGATTGAAAACAATGGTTTTAAGTCGTATGCCATCGGAGATACCTCCAATGTTACAGAAGTTTCCACGATTGCAGCAATCTATAAGGCATTGAAATAATTTTTTGCACTACCACCCTGTTGTCGCGGCGGTTTGCTATACTGTCCTCAAAAAGAAGAACATGGAGGGCAAATAAATGGCAGAAGAAACACGACAGGAAAACGCTGTGCGCTCCTGGGCTGGAAGCTGTTTCACGGTATCTCTATCCTATATGGAGATGTGTAGGAGGGTGAAGGGGAATGAAACTCTGTATTCATCGAGGCACGCACCAGATCGGCGGCATTGCTGCCGAAATCTCTACGGCAAGCACGCGCATCCTCATTGATATGGGTGACGAGCTATCTCTTGATCCAAATTTCGTCTCCGCACCGCTGAATATTCCGGGTGTGACGGATGGGAACGGACATTGCGATGCCGTACTGTTTACCCACTATCACGGCGATCATACCGGGCAAATGCTGCGTATCCGACCGGAGATTCCCATTTATGCCGGGGCGCTGGCAAAGGATATCATGCGCCTGTCCGCAGAGCGTGGCGGGCAAAAGAACGAAGCGCTTTGCAAGCGCATCGAAACCATTCAAACCTTTTCTCCCGGCAAGCCGTTTTTGATCGGTGATATTCAGATCACGCCATTCTGTATCGACCATTCCGCGTGTGACAGCTATATGTTCCTGATCGAAGCGGACGGCAAGCGGCTGTTGTATACTGGCGATTTCCGGCTGCACGGCGTGCGCGGCAATGTCATGGACAAGATTCTGGACAGACGCATTGGAAAGGTCGATGTGGTTGTTACGGAGGGAACAACCGTTTCTCGCTCTGAACACGAGGCCGTGACAGAGTGGGAGCTGCAAAAACGTGTGAAAGCGTATTTGCGGCAGTACAAGTACGTCTTTGTGCTGTGTGCAACGACGAACCTTGACCGGATTTTTGTGCTGGCGCGGGCAGTGCCGCGTGGAAAATACTGCATTTGTGACGAGTATCAAAAAACGCTGGTCAAGGTGGTTTCCGACCGTTGGAGCAGTTTATCGACATTTTATGAGATGCCAAAGCTGAATACTCCCGGTTCCTGTATTCTTCAAGGCTTTCAAGAGCGCGGCGGGTTGATGTTTGTCCGTGTCAATCGGCAGTTTGAACGCATTATCCGACAATTTGACCCGCAGCAGAGCATTCTGCTCTATTCCATGTGGGACGGCTACCGAACAAAGCCGGACAGCAATATCCCAGAGTTTCTGTCGCTGACCGGAACATGGGCAGAGCTTCACACCAGTGGTCATGCCTCGCCGGATGATCTTCGCCACGTGATTGAAAAGGCAGCCCCGGAAATTGTCATCCCCATGCACACCGACGCGCCACAGAAAATGCAGACACTCTGCCAGAATCGTAAGGTGATTCTACTGAAAGACAGGGAGGAGCTATTGCTATGACGAATGATATTTTTTGCGTCGGCTTGACAAGGACGGAACTGCAAACACTGGGCGTTCTTCTACCAATTACATTCCGGATCATCCCTGTTTCATTCGTTGGATGAGGAACTTCAGAAGCTGTTCGCTCTGACTGCCTGCACCTTTGAGGCGCTGCAAACTCGCTGCGATGTCCGCTGCCCAGAAGAATTTGCGAAACTATATGCGGCAGAACTGTGTGAGTGATGAAAAATCCCTTGGTAACAAGGGCGCACTTCTATACTCTCCTGACGGGAGTATGTGCACTCTGCGAGGCAGACAGCCCGGACAGCCAAATGTCCGGGCTGTTTTGCGTCACTCCGTTCCGTACAAGGGGCTGCCCCCCTGCGACGCTTGTGCGTCTATCCCAGCGCACTTTGCGGCGGAAACAGTCTGCTGGTGCAGACCATTTCCGCCGCAGAGTCTGAAAATCCCATATCTCTAACCAGACCGTCTACCGAAAACGTAGGCGGTCTTTTTCTATCCATTATCTATCAGTCAGAAGGTCAAAATCATGCCCGAAAAAGAAATCGAAAAGCTGCAAGCCGAGAAAGAAAAGGTGGAGCGGCAGCTTGCACAGGAACAGCACATCCATATCAAGTACGACGGGCTGGGCTTTATCCCTCTGGATGAACTGATGAAAAAGGAAACAGCGTGACCGAAGTCACGCCGTACCCCGTGAAAACACAAGGTTTTCATCATTTTTTGATTTTACTGTTTTACGACCACCCGCCCATTGCCGAGCTGTTCCTTTTTATGTGCCGCTGTTGTATACTGAAATGGTACAGTATTCCTATTTCCCAAGGAGGGCGAAGATTATGAAAATTGCTATGGCGAGTGATCACGGTGGGTTTGCACTCAAGGCTTCTCTTATGAAGCATCTGGACGAAGAGAAGATCGAATACATAGATTGCGGGACATACTCGGAAGAGTCCTGTGATTATCCGGACTTTGCAGAGAAGGCTTGCAAGCTGGTGCAGCAGGGGGAGGCGACGTATGCGATCCTCGTCTGCGGGACAGGCATCGGCATGTGCATCGCTGCGAACAAGATGAAGGGCATCCGTGCGGCGCTCTGCGGAGATACCTTCTCCGCACATTTCACCCGTGCGCACAATGATGCGAATGTCATGACGCTTGGCGCGCGTGTCGTCGGACCGGGGCTTGCGGAATTCATCATGGACGAATTTTTGAAGACTCCGTTCGAAGGTGGCCGCCATGCCAGAAGAATTGCAAAGATCGCTGCGATCGAAGAGGCGCAATAATGTTTGAAGACTTACAGGAACAGGCAGTAAAAGCTTTCCATGAGCTTTGCGAAATTTCTCATTTCAGAAAAGGGAGCCTCATCGTCATCGGTGGTTCGTCGAGCGAGATCCGCGGCGGACACATCGGCAAGGACAGCTCCTATGAAGTTGGCATGGCTGTTGTGACGGCTCTGATGGAAGAGGCAGAGAAGGAGGGACTCGCTCTGGCTTTCCAGTGCTGCGAGCATCTGAATCGGGCGCTCATCATGGAGCGCAGTGAAGCAGAGAAGCGCGGCTATGAGGAAGTGACGGTCGTCCCCTGGCTGCATGCCGGCGGCGCCTTCTCGACGAATGCTTTCTATCATTTCAAGGATCCGGTCGCCGTGATGGAGATCAAGGCTGACGGGGGACTCGATATCGGGCTTACGATGATCGGGATGCACTTGAAGCGCGTGGCTGTCCCCGTCCGTCTGGTGAATAACCATATCGGGGCGGCCCTTGTGGCAGCTGCCCGCACCCGCCCGCCGCTCATTGGCGGAGAGAGAGCGCACTATGTGAGGGAAAATGACAAGTGACTGGTGACTAGGGATTAGTGGCTAGTGACTCTCTCGTATCGTCATTTCGAGCGGAGCGAGAAATCTTCCTTGCAGACCGATAAACGACGCATGTGTGAAAGCAGAAATACGTAGCACCAAGGCGTCGGTTTCCTGCCAGTTTCTATGTGATACTGAGCGCAGTGCAATAAAGATCCCTCGGCAACGCTTTCGATGACGACGGCGCGAAGCGCCATCAAAATTCTGCGGCGCTTCATTATTTTTGCGCCGTACCACCATTTCTCATTTCTCATTTCTAATTTCTCATTCGAGCAAAGCTTTCATCCGCAATCCATGGGCGCCCCGCCCACGGGCTAACCTTGAACCCTATTTTCTCTTTACTTCTTCCCGATTTGTGCTATACTATCCTTGTGAGTGATTTCACGAATAGCATACCTGCTCAACGGAAGGGCTTGGTCGTGTATCCTGAAGGGTACACGCTAAGTCCTTTTTCTATATCAAGTATGCATATTTCAAACCCAAAGATGCATTTGTGTGCGCCTCATGATACAATAAATCAAATGTATGCAGGACAGGAATGAGTGACTGGTGACTAGGGACTAGTGACTGGGAGCGATGCGAACGAGAGGTGTATTGACGGCGCATGATGAAATGGTGCGCCGCACCCACATTTCGCATTTCTTATTGGTGAAAGTTTTGCATCATGGGGTGTATGAATCGATCCATTCGATTTCACTTTGAAAAATGAAGGGAGTTCATTTCAATGAAACACTTAAAAGAAGACAAAGCGGTTTATGAAGCCATTCAGAAAGAGCTGAACCGTCAGAGAAACAAGCTGGAAATGATCGCATCTGAAAATATCGTCAGCTATGCTGTCATGGAAGCGCAGGGCAGCGTCCTCACAAACAAATATGCAGAAGGCTACCCGGGCAAGAGATATTACGGCGGCTGTGAATATGTCGATGTCGTCGAACAGCTGGCGATCGATCGTGCGAAGGAGCTCTTCGGTGCGGAACATGTGAATGTACAGCCGCATTCCGGCTCGCAGGCGAACTTCGCTGTCTACTACGGTCTCTTAAAACCGGGCGACACCATGATGGGCATGAACCTCACGGATGGCGGTCATCTGTCTCACGGCAGCCCGGTCAATATTTCCGGCAATTATTTCAATGTCGTTCCTTACGGCGTCAGAAAAGAAGATGAACTTCTGGACTATGAAGCCATGGAAAAGACCGCGAAGGAAGTCCAGCCGAAGCTCATCATCGGCGGCACCAGTGCATACTCCCGCATCATCGACTTCGAACGCATTGCAGCGATCGCCCATGAAGTCGGCGCACTCTTTATGGTCGATATGGCACACTTCGCCGGCCTTGTCGCAGGCGGTGAATATCCGAGCCCGGTGCCGTGGGCAGATATCGTGACCACCACCACCCACAAGACTCTTCGCGGACCGCGCGGCGGCATCATCATGTGCAAGGAACAGTATGGCAAAGCCATCGATAAAGCGGTATTCCCGGGCATGCAGGGCGGTCCTCTCATGCATGTCATCGCAGCAAAGGCTGTCGCTTTCGGCGAAGATCTCTCCGATGATTTCAAGCAGTATGCAAAACAGATCAAAAAGAATGAAAAGGTCCTCTCTGATGAGCTGCAGAAGAATGGCATCCGCGTCGTTTCCGGCGGCACCGATACCCATGTCCTCCTCGCTGATATGAAAGCGATCGGCATCACAGGTAAGGTCGCACAGACGGTTCTTGATGAGATCGGTATCACCGCAAACAGAAACACCATTCCGTTCGAGACTCTCTCTCCATTTGTCACGAGTGGCATTCGTCTCGGCTCCCCGGCTCTGACCACCAGAGGATTCAAGGAAGATGACTTCAAGGAAGTCGCAGATATCATCTCGACGGTCGTCAAAAATCCGGAGGATGCAGCAGTCAAGGCGGACTGCGCAAAGCGTGTCCATGCTCTCTGCGTGAAGTATCCACTCTACGAAGATCTGTAATTTTCCCTAAAAAGCCAGCCCGATGGGCTGGCCTTTATTATGCTTGCACATGAATATTTTTTTCGTCTAAATAATTCTTGAGACTGCGTGACATCAGTTCATTCAGCGTGAGTCCATTTTCATGTGCATAGAAGTAGGCGGAACGATGCAGCTCGGGTGTGACACGGACATTGAAAGAGCCTTTGAATTCTTTACTGGGAGACTTTCCTGTCTCTTTGCAGACTTCCAGATAATCATCCACAGCAGCGTGGAAATCAGACTCTAGTTCAGAGACGCTTTCTCCCTCATAAGAGATGGAGTCCTTGGTGCCGAGCACTTTCCCATAGAGGATGCGATCTTCACCGCAGTAGGAAATCGTACCACGGTAGCCTTTGTATTCCATATAGTTTTTCATTTGAGGAGTCCTTCTTTCTCTAAGAATGCTTTGATTTGCTCGATTTGGTACTTCTTCAGTGCATTTTCGGTAGCTCCATGTGGAGCATGAAGAAAAAGCCGATTTCCTACTGCATTGGGGCCGAAAGAAATGCGAGAACCGTTTCCTTGGCGCACCTGATAGCCGCATTGTTTCATCAGTGTAAGAAGTTCGCCATAGGTAAAATCTCTGGGATACGGATTTTGAAAGAGCCGCCCCAATAATTTTTCTTTTTGTGTCAATATAGCCCGCCTCTCTGTAACTAAATTTTAGTTACCTTCTTTCCGCATCATACTAAAATCAAACGCCTTTGTCAAGGGAAACGCTGCTCCAATCGCAGAGTCTCCCCGTCTAAAGTCTCCCCGTCTCTTTGGCTCCCTCCACAAGTCACCAGCTCACAAACTTCCCCTTGACTTTCCCCGGCCAATCCCGTATACTATTGAAGTTGATAAATTTCTCTAACGCGTTTAGAGCACTGGCGAAACAGTGAAAGACAAACGGCATAACGGCCGATAGGTAAGGAGGTGCGAGAAATGCCGGTTCCGAAGACAAAAAGTTCTAGATCCCGTCGCGATAAGAGACGTGCAAATTGGAAACTGACTGTTCCGGGTCTTGTGGAATGCCCACAGTGCCATGCACTGAAAAAACCTCATCATGTATGCCCAGTATGCGGTTTCTATAAAGGCAAACAGATCATCACCAAGACTGTTGAAGAATAATGGTCAAAGGAAAATGCTTCTCGATAGAGAGGCATTTTTTTATTGCAGAAATTACTTCTCACTATGGCGCGATATGATACAATAATAGGTGTTTCTCGAAGAAATGAGCGAGTGACTGGTGACTAGGGATTAGTAGCTAGGGATTAGGTTTACGATACGAGAAAACCGCTAATTTCAAATCTCCGCGGCGCTTCTGATTTTTATGTGCTGCACCACCATTTCTCGTTTCTCATTTCTCATTCAAGAGAGGCTTTCATCCCCCAGCAAAGGGCGCTGCGCCCCACGGGCTGATCCTGCCTCAAAAACCATCTGTTATTCCGCAAGTGCGGATTTCTATACCACCATCGACATATCTATCTACCATCAAGGAGGAAGTATGGGAAAGCATTTTTCTTTTATCCATTGTGCGGATCTGCACCTCGGAGAACCATTCGGAGGCGTGCGCCTCGGGACGAAGGGACCGTGGAATGAGCAGATCGGGAAAGCCACCTTCAAGGCTTTTGAAAAGGTGGTGGATGCGGCACTGGAAAATCGGGTAGATGCGATCTTGATTTCCGGAGATGTATATAATTCAGACCATCACAGCCTCGCGGCGCAAATGGCTTTCGGCAGGGAGCTGTATCGGGCGGCGCAGGCGGGGATCGAGGTCTTTATCGTGCATGGAAATCACGACCCGGGAGAAGCCTGGCGTGCGGATATCCCGCTGCCGGAGACGGTGCATATTTTTTCTTCCGAAGAAGTGACAGGCATCCCGCTCATGAAGGATGGGGAAAAGGCGGCCACGATCTATGGCATCAGTTACAAGACACGCCATACGAAGGATGATCTGGTGCGCTCTTTCCATGTGAATCCGGAGGATGGATTCACCATCGGGATGCTGCACACGGAAGCCGGCGTCGATGGGAGTCCCTATGCGCCTTGCACGGTCGAGGAGCTGAAGACTGCGGGCATCGACTACTGGGCGCTGGGGCATGTGCATACGAGAAAGACGCTCTCGATGAAGCCCTATATCGTCTACCCGGGCAATACGCAGGGGCTGGATATCACGGAAATCGGTCCCCGTGGCTGTTACCTGGTCGATGTGGGGGCCTATGGTACAGTGACGTTGAAGTTCATCGAGACGGATGTGATCCGTTGGATGGACATGGTCATCGATATCGCCCCTTTCTTGACTGCGGATGATCTTTTGAAAGACGTGGCACGCCGCCGCGCAGGACTGAAGGAACTGACCGGTAGGCCGAATATGGTGCGTCTGGTACTGACGGGGCATGGTGCGCTGCACAAAGCGATCGCGACGGAAGAGGGACGTGATTTCCTTCTGCAGTCTTTGAATGAAAAGGAGCAGTTCCGCCATCTCTTTGCTTATTTCACCCGCATCGAGGATCGGACGCGGCCATTCCTGAATCTGGCCGAGCGCCGCGAGCTTCCCGATGTGACGGGAAATTATCTGAAGGCTTTTGATGCGGTCATGGATCTTTCGTCGGAAGAAAGGGCGAAGATGCTCCGAGAGATGGCTTCTTCGCAGCCGGAGCTTTCGAAGTATAAGAATCTATTGGGCAAGGTGTCTGATGAGGCACTTCTTGCTGCTTTCCGCCGGGCGGAGGTGCTGGGAGCGGAAATGCTGACAGAGGAGGATGGACGATGAAAATCACGGATTTGCAGCTCTCAGAGTACGGCATCTATCGGGGCGCGTCCTGGCAGCCGTCGACGTCTTCGCTGAATGTGGTCATGGGAGAGAATGAGAGCGGGAAGACGACGATGCTTCGTTTCATCCGTGATATGCTCTTCGGCTATGGGCGCGGCAAGTGGCAGGGACGGAAGGGAAATATGGCATTCGTCCGTGCGGACGGGCAGGAGTATCGTGTCTTTCGTGAAGAGAAGGAGCGTTGGTTCGAGAATGCGAGCCATGAGAAATTCTCCGAAGAGCTGCCGACACTCTGGTGGCACGGTCTCACACGCTCTATGTATGAGCAGATCTTCGCTGTTGGCTTAGAGGACCTGCAGGGAGCTTCCTTCCTCGCGAATGACTCCATCCGCAGCCGTTTCTTCATGCTGCAGGGTGGTGATAAGCTCGCCAGTGCCAAGAAGGATATCCAAGAGAATAAGGAAAAGCTCTTCGTGGCTTCGTCTCAGGGAAAGCGCAAGATCAATCAGCTGATGGCGGATCTGGATACGGTGAATCAGGAGCTGGATCATCTTTCTAATCAGGAAAAGGATTTCGCCGAGCTGCAGAAGAAGCAGGAGCTTTTGAAAAAGCAGATCCGTGAGCTCGAGGCTTCGCTCGCCAAGGACCAGGAAAAGGACAGAGAGCTCTCGAAGCGGCTGGGCGCCTGGGAATACTACAAGCGGGCGCGTGATATCAAGCACCAGCTGGATCTCTCCTCGCAGGTGAAGATGTTCCCGTCGAATGGTAAGGAGCAGTGGAACCAGCTCATGAACCGCATGAAGGTGATCCACGACCAGAAGGCATCGCTCCAGGAAAAGCTCGATGAGTACACGCCGAAGAAGAAGGAAGACATCATCCCATGGGCGAGAGAGGCTGAAGCGCTGGAAAAACTCTACGTCGATCTGGGACAGTGGCGCCAGACCATCGTCGATGTGGAAGCATTGGAAGAGGAAAAGGAAAACTGGAAGCTCGATTTTGTGAATCTGGGCTATTCCCTGCCGCTCTGGGACCGCGCACTGCCTTTGGAGGATGCCTGCGTCCATGTGGACTGGGCAGAAGGACGGCGCCTTGCGCAGGGCGTGGGTGTCAGGGGCAATGAGCTCCATTTCTGGGAGCAAAGAGAGCCGGAGGTCGAAGCCGTCGCAGAAGAGGCGACAGATGGAGACATCCAGACCGAGGAGGATTTCCAGCAGATGGAGGACATGGCCTCCTCGCTCGAGCAGCTTCTCCATCAGGAAGCGGAAATCAGAGGCAAGATCGATGCCGCCTCGCAGCTCGAGGATAAGAAATTCACCTTCTGGTTCTGGCTGGGCATCCTCTCTATGGCAGGAGCAGCAGCCGGCATCGCCTCCTTCTACATGGCCATGGCAGGCACCGCGGCGCTCTATGGCGCAGCAGGCGGGCTCATGCTGGGGATTCTCTGCTTCCTATTCAATAATAAGAGTATCCACAAGAAAGGGAATGACCTTGAGAAATGGAATGATTCGCTGGCTTCTCTCGTGAACGAGAGAAAGGCGATCTCCGACAAATTCCCGGGACAGGCGCCGGAAGACATAGATGATCTGCAGGCCTTCCATAACCTGATGCAGAGCCGTCGCTCTGATTTTTACAAAGACCAGGCAAAGCGGCAGGCCATCTCATGGAAACGGGAAACGGTACGAAAGCAGCAGCTTGCACACCAGAAGTGGACAGAAGAAGGCAAGCTGCTTCGCGAAAAGAAGGAAAAAGCAGACAAAGACTGGGATGCCTTCCTCACGAAAAACAAGCTCCCAAAGACCAGCGCAGAGAATCTTTCCGCGCTGCAGGAGCAGTGGCAGAAGATCTACTCCGCCGAAGGCAAGGGCAAGATCCTCGACCTGCGCTTGGAGCAGATGGATGCGCGCCTCGATGCCTACAGCCGCCGGGCAGAGAGCATCATCTCGAAGACGAAGATGCCCTACACCGTTGATCCGGACGGAATCCAGGAGCTCTACGAGGAAACGCATGCGCGCAGCCTGACGTGGCAGTCCATTCAGGAAAAGAACAATCAGCACGATGCGTATCGGAAGGAAATGGATAAGCTTGATGACGGCTGGGCCTCCTGCCAGCGGGAGATGGATACCCTTCTCCATCTGGTCAATGCAAAAAATGCGGAAGAATTCGCGGAAAAGGTGAATGCCCACGAGCATCATGACCAGCTGACGAAGGAATGGGAGGCCGTGAAGCAGGATCTGCGCCTCTATGCAGGCAGCGATGAAGAATTCCAGTCCCTTTGGAACTTCCTGGAAAGCGGACAGTACGATGACTGGATGGAAACCCATCAGAACCTTGAAAAACACATCAAAGAAGAGACGGCATCACTGGGTGAGCTCCAGAAGAATCAGGGAGCGGTAGAAAATGAGATCTTCCGTCTGGCGGGGGATAATACCATCACCGATACCCTGCAGAAAAAAGAAAAGATCGAAGCCGAGCTTGCCAATGCACTCTCCGAATGGCTGACCTACATGTACACAGAAGAAATCCTGAACCGTGCGCAGGCCGCTTATGAGTCCGGCCGCCAGCCGCAGATCATGAAGCAGGCGAATACCTTCCTCTCTGCTATGACCAGAGGCAAGTATGCCCTACGGATCTCCGAAGACGGGAAAGATATCGGCATCGTGGACAGCGAGCACCGGGTGAAAGAGGCCAAGATCTGGTCCTCTGGCACAGGCGATCAGGTCTTCCTTGCCATTCGCCTCGCCATGGCGCTCTCCTTCGGAGAGCAACTCGAGCCGCTCCCTATCGTTTTGGATGATATCTTCGTGCGCTTTGATGAAGAGCGCCAGCGTGAGACATTGCGCTTCCTCATGGAGCTCGGCAAGACCCAGCAGATATTCCTCTTCACCTGCCACGCACAGACCATGCGCATCGCAGAAGAAGTCGGGAAGGAAAAAGCGACCGGCGAGTTCATCCACCTGAAGTCCGGGACCATCGAGCTCGGAGCGTAGACTTTGGGTGACTAGTGGCTGGTGGCTAGTGACTAGGGATTGGTGACTGATGGGCTAGAGACTAGGGACTAGAGCGACCAACCCCGCCTCGCTGCGCTCGTCTGCCCCTTCCAAAGGAAGGGGCGAGCGATGAAGGGAACGACGTTCTCGTATCGCTAGCCGGATAGGGAACTAAGAAAACGCTGATTCAATCTGACAACGATTTCATCAGTGCTTTCCTAAAGGAATGAAAAAGGATGAGGCAGACGCGAAAAGCGTCTGCCTCATTTTTGCTTTTGATGGCAGTACCCGAGTGCCGCAAGTGCGTTCTCCGTGCCCGATGGGGAAGTCAAAGAAGAAGCGGGATCTTTTTTGAATCATCAAGAAAACCGTGTAAAACCCAAAATTTCTACGATGATATTTCTCGGAGAGAGGAAATCCATCCTCCCGGGAGCCGAAGCGGCGGCTGACAAAGATCTTCACTCAACGGCTATACGACCCAGGAAAAGGCGGAGAAAGCCGTAAAAAACTGATCCAGACCGATGGCGAAGTGCAGGCGATGTATCTCCTGTTCCGGGAGCATCACCTGCACTTCGCCATCGGTCATGAAGCTGGGATACGGCGAACGTCAGGTGTTGTATGCCTTCATCCGCTATGAGATGGAAGAAAGGGAAAAGAAAAAGCAGGCCACAAAATAGTCTAGGCTGCTTTTTTTATTGCTTGCGGATATATGCTGTGGCCGGACCAGCGCCGACTTTGATGATATAGCCCTCTTTTACCAGACTGGATAAAGTGCGTTCTATCGTTCCCTGGCTGATATCCGGGCAGCGTTCCATAAGATCCTTTTTGCTGATTTTCCCTAGTGTTTGGGAGATGATGGCTTTGATACGGTCTGGCTTGGAAATCTTTTTGGTTACCAAGTATTGAATCCGGTCTTCGAATTCATCATATGCTTTTATGATGATGCCCAAATAATATTTCACAAAAGGAGCATAGGTGTTTTGATTTTCGTGCCAGCCGAAAGAACTTGCCTGAAGAGCTTCATAGTAAGTGGTTTTCGTTTTTTCAATCAGCATTTCCAGGCTGATGTATTTCCCGACGATGTAGCCGGCACGATATAAAAGAAGGAGTGTCAGAAGCCGGCTCATCCGTCCATTTCCGTCATTGAATGGATGAATGCAGAGAAAATCCAGGATGAACATGGGAGTCAGCAGCAATTTATCTATGATGTTTTCCTGCCAGGCATTCTGGAACGATTGACATAAAGAATCCATAGCGTCAGCTGTCTGAAAAGCAGGAACGGGAATAAACCTGGCCCCTTGATGCCCCTGTGCATCTGTTTCCGCAATGATGTTATCTGCGTTTTTATAGTCTCCTCCAATGGCTCCTGTTGAGTAAGAGTACAGATCTCGGTGGAGCTGCCTGATGACATTAGGGGCAGGGGAAATATAGTCGTGATTTTCATGAATCAAGGCGAGTACTTCACGATATCCGGCAATTTCCTGTTCAGACCGATTGTGCGGTTCAGCTTTTTTGCTGACCAGTGCTTCTAATCGTTTGTCACTGGTGAAGATTCCCTCGATACGGTTGGAAGCCCCTGTACTCTGGATCATGGCAACGTCTACCAGTGCTTTCAGTTCGTCTGTATTCGCCTCCAGAAATAAATCCTGTCGTCCCTTGTGTTCATGGATACAGGTGAGAAGCTGGACGATTTCAGGTGTCAGTAAATTTTGTATTTCCTGCGAGTAGTTAAATGTCCGCATAAAAATCTCCCTCATCTTTCTATTATCTGCCACATTTTAACATGAAATGTTGCAGATAACAAGAGAATGAGGCAGATAAATAAGGCAGATTTTTGCGTAGGGAGATAAAAACGCTGCCAGGAACTCGTCGTAGAAGGGCAGCTTCATCTAGGAGCTTCGGAATCAGGATCTCATCAAGGAGTTCGATGCCAGGCTGTGGGGCAGCCTGGTGGACTATGTGATGGTGGGAGTGGATGGGAGCATGACGGTGGTGTTCAGGGATGGGACAAAGGTATAGGCGAGGGCGCTTCGCATGGTCTATGTGGATGCAACTGTAGTCTCGTTTTCATCGGGGAGTAGATTACTGTAATATTTTGTTTTTCCAGACAGCACATCATCGTAAAACTGCTGTTTCCAGTCAATATAGTCGATGGCCTCCTGCGTCGAGGCCAGTTTCTTCTTCAGCTCTTGCTGCTTTGCTGCCAGCAGGAGCTTTCTTTGCGGTATGGTAGGCTCGCCACCAAGACATAGCTCAAGATATTCCTTCATCTCGGCGAGACTCATGTCACAGTTTTTTAGGCAGACGAGGCTCTTCAGCCACGCTATGTCATGGTCTGAAAACACACGGCGGTTGTTCTTGTCCCGCTTCACATTGGGCAAGAGTCCCTGATTGCAGTAAAATTTTAATGTTTCGTAGGCCATGCCCGTTTCCTTACAGGCTTCTTTCATGGTGTGCATGAGAAATTCCCTCCATTGCGAAAATTTTTTCAAAAAACACTTGACCGGTAGTAACTACCGAATGCTATAGTCAATCTATCATAGACGCAAGGGATTGACAAGAAATTTTTCATAACCGAAAGGATGATGCAGATGAAGCGACGTTTTAATTGCCTGAAAGATTCAGCTAGCATGAGGTAACGAGGAGGAAATAAATAATGAAAAAAAGCAAAAAGATACTGGCCATGACTTTGGCAATGGGGATGGTTGCCGGCAGCGCAGGGGCAATGAGTCGCCCCATTACACTAGCGGATCAGGGAAGTTTCTTTGCCGGGGGTAAAGTAGTGACGGCTCCAGGCGTTTATAAGGACGATGAGCCGACAAATTTTGCTGGTGAAACCCTGCATGGTGATGCGGCCTATGTGTTTTGGCAAGCGCCGGTGAAGGCTAAGAAAAATGCCTTGGTTTTCCTGCATGGTTATGGTCAGTCTGGTAAGACATGGGAAACAACGCCGGATGGACGTGATGGTTTTCAGAATATCTTTTTGGCAAAGGGCTATAAGACCTTCATTGTGGATGAGCCGCGCCGAGGCAGAGCAGGTAATTCCACTATACCTGCCGAACTAAAGGCGCAGCCACAGGATCAGCTCTGGTATGACAATTTCCGCATTGGCCAGTGGCCGGATTACTACGACAATGCAGCCGTTCCCCGTGATGCGGAGTCAAGGGCACAGTTTTTTTATCAGATGACGCCGGATACAGGGAAATTTGATGTGCAGGTAGTGGCAGATGCCATGACCGCAGTTATGGAAAAATCTGGTGATGGTGTGCTGATTACGCATTCGGCAGGTGGCGGCCCTGGATGGCTTACGGCAGCGCATAGCGATAAGATAAAAGGGGTGATTGCACTGGAACCGGGAACTTTCCCGTTTCCCAAAGGGGAGCTGCCTGCGGTAGAGAAAACCACTAGTCCATTCCCGGCAGCAGGAATGGAGGTAAGCGATGAAGAATTCCAGCGCCTGCTTAAAATTCCGATGGTCGTATACTTCGGTGATAATATCATAACCGGTGCCAATCCCGACAAACATTGGGGGCTTGATAACTGGCGTGTGCGTTTGAATCTGGCCCGTAAGTGGGAACAGGTTATGAAAAAACATGGCGGTGATGTGCAGGTTGTCTATTTGCCGGATATCGGTATCAAGGGAAATACCCACTTCCTTATGGCTGACCTTAACAATCAGGAAGTGGCGGATGCAATGGAGAAATGGATGCAGGAAAAGGGGTTGTAGAAGTGAAAGTGGAGGTTTATCCGTGAAAAAGAGCATCACAAAAAAGAAATTGGCGGCACTGCCGATAGGAGGAATAATGACCATGGGAATGAGCGGACAGATGACGGAGGCGGCAAGGGCCCAGGAGAACCCCTTCGGCTTGGTTTACCAAAATGCCATCACGAAGAACGAGCCGGGCAAGGTGAACATCCGCCCCGTAACGTACGAAGTGGAGGGTATCGCGGTTGCCGCGAATCTCTACCTTCCCGCAGACTACGATGAAACGAGCGACAAGAAATATGCTGCCGTGACCGTAGCGCATCCCAACGGCGCCAGCAAGGAACAGGTAGCAGGACTCTATGCCCAGCGTCTGGCGGAACTTGGCTATATTGCCGTGGCTGCTGATGCCCGCTATCAGGGCGCGAGCGGCGGCACGCCGAGACTGAGGGACTATCCCTCGAACCGCATCGAGGATGTCAGCGGCATGGTGGATTACCTGTCCACTCTCAAGAAGGTGGATAAGTCCCGTATTGGTTCGCTGGGAATCTGCGGCGGTGGCGGCTATACGCTGGCAGCTGCTCAGACGGATAAGCGCATCAAGGCGGTTGCCGCGCTGTCGATGTTCAATTCCGGCCGCGTACGCCGCAACGGATTCCTTGATGCCGACATCAAGGGCATTCCCGCCCGGCTCAAAAAGGCGGCGGATGCACGGGAGAAGGAGCTCGCAGGGGAAATCGTCTATGAGGGATTCCTCCCGCCCAATTCCACCGATGATGAGCTGCGGGCGAAAATGGCGGAGCTGCCGGAAAACACCCTCTATCGGGACGGCATCGAGTATTACGGCCTTTCCCATCGCCATCCCAACGCCACGGGCAGCTACACCACGGAATCCTTTATAAAACTCATGGCCTTTGATGTGGAGGACAGGATGGATCTCATCGACCAGCCGCTTCTTATGATTGCCGGGGACAAGGCGGACACCCTCTATATGACGAAGGATGCCTTTGCCAAGGCGACTGGCACGGAAAACAAAGAGCTTTTCCTGATTCCGGGCGCGAGCCACATCCGTACCTACTGGGTGCCTGAGTACGTGGATCAGGCGATGGCGCAGCTCCAGAAGTTCTACGCAAAGAATCTTTGATGAAATGAGATGATGACAATGAAAAAGTGCAAGAGCTTTATCGCGGCGGCGACTATGTCGCTCGCCCTCACAGTCAGCTCCGCATGGGCCATGCCGCTTCCCCTCGGCACAGATATATCGGATCGCTTTCATGGGACGGTACACAGAAATGACCTCATTGCCACCGATGAGACATACAACCTTCCGCAGACGAATGTAATTTCCTTTGAAGCCGGCAGTTACAGCGGCTGGCACGTGCACGGGGCGATGACCGTCATCGGCATCGCAGGGACGGGACTTTATCAGGAGTGGGGCAAGGAGGCGGTTCTGATTCGTCCCGGGGATATGGTGAATATTCCCGCAGGAGTGCCGCATTTCCACGGCGCGGCAAAGGATGCCCCGTTCCAGCAGTTCGTCATCTATGACAGCACATGGAAAGCGCCCGAAGGACACGCAGCACATACCGGCGCGCTCACCGAGGAGCAGTACGAGGAGGCGAATGAGAACGCCGCCCCAAGCGCAATGCAGAACAATGACAGCGAGTTTTTGTTTGGCGCTGGGATGACGGAGCTGACAACGCCGAATTTCAACTCTGCGGTATACCTCAGAAAGATTCTGGGTACGCCGAATGCCGCAAATTCGCCCGAGTGGGTCTATGTTGCCTTTCCGGCAGGAACGTACAACCGCTGGCACAGTCACAAAACGGGGCAGGTGCTCATTGTGACCGACGGCATCGGCTATCATCAGATCAAGGGCGGTGCGTTGGAGGTTCTGCATCCGGGGGATGTGGTTTTCTGTCCGCCCAATGTTGCTCATTGGCACGGTGCATCTCCCACAAGCAAATTCGCCCACATCGCGATCAGTCCGCAGGATAACCACGATGTTACATGGTACGATTTCCCTACGGCGGAATATGAGGCGATCGTAAGCAAATGATTCCGTAAAAAGGAGGAAACCGAATGAAAACAGCACGAACCAAAAAGACGTTCCTGTTGCTGCTTTCGCTCGGTCTGCTCATGTGCCTGCCCTTTTCCGAGGGACCGGCATTTGCCTCAGACGCGATGAAAGCGAATATGACGCGTATGGAACAGGGCGATTTCCTCGCAGGACCGGGCATTGCTGTCGCCGAGACGGAGAGCGGCCGCGTACAGGGCTATGTGCGCAAGGGCGTCTACACCTATCACGGCGTTCCCTACGCCGAGGCAAAGGAGCGTTTCGTCCGCGCCGAACGTGTAACGCCATGGCAGGGCGTGCGCCTCGCCGTTGACTACGGAGCAATTGCGCCGCAGGAAAAGGGAAGTTTTCCGAATACGACATGGGAAGACCCCGTGCGGGAGTTCCAGATGGACAACAACTGTCAGAATCTCAACATCTGGACGCCCGGCATCGCGGACGGCAAGAAACGCCCCGTCATGGTCTGGCTGCATGGCGGCGGGTTCTCCGCAGGTTCGTCTGCTGAGATTCCCGCCTATGACGGTGCCAATCTCAGCCGTGAGGGCGACGTTGTCGTTGTTTCCGTTAATCATCGTCTGAATGTGCTCGGACATTTCGACCTCTCCGCCTATGGGGAGAAATACCGCAATGCGGACAATGTCGGTATCTATGACCTCGTTGACGCGCTGCGCTGGGTGCGGGACAACATCGCACAATTCGGCGGTGATCCTGCAAACGTCACGATTTTCGGTGAGTCGGGCGGCGGTGCAAAAGTACTCGCACTGATGACAACACCCTATGCAAAAGGGCTGTTCCACAAGGGCATCGTCGAAAGCGGTGCGGTTCCGACCATGGGACCGGTATTCATACCAAAAGAAGCGGCGGCGCGTGTGACGGAGTTGACGCTGGAAAAACTCGGCATTACGGCAGAGCGCATCGAGGAACTTCAGACCATTTCCTATGAGCGTCTCACGGCAGCATCGAACGAGGCTCTCAAACAGGCGGGGGAGGAATTCAAGATTCCACAGGCACTCGGAACAGGCTATGGCATGAGCTGGGAGCCGGTGATTGACGGCGACTTCATGCCGACGAATCCTGTGACGGCAGACGGCTTTGCCGCCGCAGGGAAGGACATCCCCCTGCTCATCGGTTCGAATCGGACGGAGTGGACGAATTTCTCCGATATCATGCAAATGGAGAAAGCACAGTCCGACAATAAGAATACGTGGAGCGCAGAGGAGATTGACCGTCGCCTCAAGGGCGCATACGGAGATAAGGCAGAGGAAATCGCGGCGGCATTCCTGAGAGCTTATCCGCAGAAGAAACGCGCAGATGCACTCTACGTCGACACGATGATCCGCCTGCCAATTAAAGAGATCATGGATCACAAGGCGATGCAGGGCGGCGCCCCCGTCTATGCCTATCTCTTCGCGTGGGATTCGCCGATGATGGGCGGAGTCTATATGTCCTATCACACGGCAGAGATTCCCTTTGTCTTTCACAACATCGACCGCGCGGAGAAAAGCATCGGCACAAGCGTGGAGGCAAAGACACTTGAAGCGCAGATGAGCCGCGCTTGGATCAATTTTGCCCGCACGGGAAAACCCGAAGCACCCGGCATGCCGAATTGGGATGCCTATACCTTGCAAGGCGGTGCAACCATGATGTTTGACGTTGATACGAAACTCGTACATCACCACGATGCAGAATTATTGAAACTGCTCGCACCTGCGCAATAAATTTGGCAAAGCAAACGTATGGGAATCGAATGAAATGGAGGTCATGACATGAGAACCTTATTGACGATCCTGATGGCGACGATGATGATGCTGCTGACAGCGTGCGGCGGAGGCAATGCGCAAACGGGCGCAGATACTTCTGCACAGAAAAAACCACAGACGACATCATCTGCACGAAGCGATCAGCGCGTCCTTGTCGCATACTTCTCTCGCGCTGACGAAAACACAGGCGGTGTCGGCTACATCGAGAAGGGAAACACAAAGATTCTTGCAGAGATGATCGCCGAACGCACGCACGGTGACATCTTTGAAATCAAGACCGTCAAGCCGTATCCGAAGGAATACCGTCCCGCAACGGAAGTCGCCAAGCAAGAAAAGGAAGAACACGCCCGTCCTGAAATCGTCGGCGAACTGCCAGATCTCAGCAAGTACGATGTCGTCTTCCTCGGTTATCCTATTTGGTGGAGCGACTTGCCGATGCCTGTCTACACCTTCCTCGAGGGGGAGAATTTCGCGGGCAAAACCATCCTGCCGTTCTGCACACACGAAGGAAGCGGACTCTCCGGCACGGATCGCACGATCGCCGATACGACGAAGACAGAGGTAAAAGACGGCTTTGCTCTCAGAGGACACATCGCACAGAACTCGCCCGATGATGCACGATCAGCGCTCTATGAGTGGATGGAAAAGCAGGGCTATTAACTGCTTGATTTGCTCGTCGAGATATCGTAAGGTCATACTAAAGGAAACAAAGAAAAATCATACGACTTTTGCAAAGGGGAATTTCAATGAAGAAGAATCTTGCAGATAAGCCCGCACTCTTTCCCATGCCGGTGCTGATGGTCAAGAAGATAGCCAACCAGTACAACACCGATTGAAGTGAACACGGGGTGTTCAAAATCCCTGCTATCGTTCGATTGTATCAAATACAGACACCTTTGAGATCCTTGCTGTGGATCCGGGGGAATGTTTGTGCAGTCCATGAAATTCATCGAAACGCACAGCGGGCGCAATGATAATGTCTCCATCTTAGGGCAGGAATCGAATTCGGATACTTGGAAAATGGCGAAAATCAATATGGACATCCGCGGTATCGAGGCAAATCTGGGGGCGTATCCGAAGGATACCTTCGCCAAAGACTTGCAGGCGTTGTCGCGCTTCGACTTCATCATGGCCCCTTCAGCCTGTCGAACTGGGGCAGAAAAATCTGGTAGATGATCCGCGTTCACTCCTTACTTGATTCGGAAATCAATTGATTGGTGTCTTACCACATAACCTCATAACAAAAAACGCTATCTACGAAAATGTGGATAGCGTTTTTTGATTGGCTAATTTCAGAAGTCAGAAGTCTAATCCCTTAGTCCTGGGTGAGCTCCTGAATGAGCTCATGGACGGTCGTGATCTTATCGATGCGATAGGCGTTTGCACCGCAGAAGACGAGGCCGTGGTCTACATCGCCGTGGACGGCGCGGATGAGGGCCATGGTGATGCAGTAGGGGGTGGTCGCCGGGTCGCAGGTTTTGAGGCAGTGGAAGCAGCCCTGCGGCGGGATGCGGTGCTCGGTGAAGGCTTTGACGAAGGGGTTCAAGAGTGCGCGGCCTGGCATGTGGACCGGGCTCTGTACGATGGTGACGTCGCTCTCTTTGGCATTCACATACATCTGTTTGAATTCGTCAGCGGCGTCGCATTCTTTGGTGGCGACGAAGCGGGTCGCCATCTGCACGCCGGAAAGACCGAGGGAGAGGTAGTGCTCGATGTCTTTCTTATCGAAGACGCCGCCGCCGAAGATGACGGGGATCTTTTTTTCGAATTCTTCTTCAAATTCTTTGACAACGGCAAGGATTTCTTTGATTTCCTTCTCATAGCCGTCGCTCTCGTGCTCCTTCACCTGTTCTCTGGTGTAGCCGAGATGGCCGCCGGCTTTCGGGCCTTCGATGACGACCATGTCGGCGGTACGGTGATGGTGGCGTTCCCACAGCTTCAGGATGACGCGGGCTGCTTTCGGGGAGCCGATGATCGGGGCGATCTTGGTGTCTGTGCCTTCCACGCAGGCGGGGAGATCGGCAGGAAGTCCCGCGCCGGAGAAGATGATGTCTGCACCGTTTTCTGCTGCGCAGCGGGCATAGTCTTCATAGTGATGACCTTTGGACATGATGTTCACGCCGATGATGCCGGTCTTTGCTTTTTCTCTGGCTTTCAGCAGTTCGGATTTCAGTGCACGAAGGTTGGCATTCACTGTATTTGTTTTGAAGTCTGGTTCTTTGAAGCCTACGTTGGCAGCAGAGATGACACCTACACCGCCTTCATTGGCTACGGCACTTGCGAGGCCTGAGAGGCTGACGCCGATGCCCATGCCTCCCTGTACGATCGGTACGGTAGCGGTCAGGTTGCCAATGTGTAATGCTGGTAATTTCATGTGATTTTCTCCTAAAATATTCTACAAATCTCACTTTTAAATAACTATACGGTATCACAGATATGTTTGACAAAATAGCAAGCATGAAGTATCCTGTATTTACTGTAGTTTATGCCATGAGATGAAATAAGTCAATGGATAAGTTTTTAAACAATCCTGAATTTTTAGCAAACGAATTACGCGGTGCGTTTGAATTATCATCTGGTGATAAAACCTGAGGCGAAAAAAGTCAGTAAATGTGGGCGGTTTCCCTGATTCGGAAAGAAGCCCATCAGGGAGATGCTTTCCAAAGTATCTTTTGAAAATCGCTAAAACAAATGAAATTTTAATCTACGGATTCCGTGAGTTGCCCATGATATCGATGAAAATCTAAGAAATGTGAAAGGAATATGATTTTCTGCATATGTCCCAAAGAAAGGCTCTTTGCTTATTCAATTTCTTCGTGCAATCCTTGACTGCTTGTGATATAGTATTATCAGCAGGTGATAAAAATGAGCAGAAATTTCAAAATGGATAAAACCCAAAGACGCGATGCGATACAGAGCCTGCTCCGCCAACATCCATGTCTGACAGATGGAGATCTGGCAGAGAAATTTTCTGTATCAAGAGCTACGATCCGTCTGGACAGGCAGGCGCTTGGCATCCCACAGATGCGTGACCGTATGGAGCACCTCGTGGCAGGAAGTCCGGAGGCGCGCGGGCTGCAGATCTTAGATAAGGATATCGGTATCAAAGGCGTGGGTCTCTTTCAGACCAGCGATGAGATGGCGGATAATCTCGGTGTGGTGGCTGCGGAAAAATTATATGGCGCAGCTGCTGCATTCGCCGAGTCACTGGCCGGTGTGCCTTTCGCTTCGACGCAGGTCGGAAATATCAAATATAAGATCGCTGTCAAGCCCGGCACGGCGCTTGTCGTGAAAGGGCGGATCGTATTGGTCAGAGGAAATAAAAAACATATCTATATCAGTTTCTTTGACGGTGATAAAGAAGTATACCGCGCAAAATTTATTATGCAGATCCTGCAGTAATGGAGGCGTCCTGTGAAAAAAATAGCTGTTGACGCGATGGGCGGGGATTTTGCACCGCTGGAAATCGTGCTTGGCGCCATTCAGGCGGTCAAGGAATACAAAGTGCCTGTCGTTCTTGTGGGAGATGAGGATGAGATCCGCCCCATCCTGGAGAAGCATCATGAGGATCAGAATCCTCTGATCGAGATCCATCATGCATCAGAAGTGATCGAGATGGGAGAGCATCCCGGGCTGGCGTACCGCAAAAAGAAGGATGCGTCTGTCTCTGTCGGCGCTCGTCTTGTGCGAGAGGGGGAGTGCGGAGCTCTCGTGGCTCCGGGATCGACTGGGGCAGCCGTTACGGCAGGACTTCTCGGCATCGGCCGTATCAAGGGCATCGAGCGTCCGGCCATCCTGACGCCGATCCCTAACCAGAAGGGCGGCTATACGTACCTGATCGATTCCGGCGCGAGTGCGCAGCCGAAGCTGGAGACGTATATCCAGAATGCTCTTCTGGGCTATATCTATGCGACGAAGGTCGCGGGTATCCAGCAGCCGAAGATCGGTCTTCTCAATATCGGGGAAGAGGCGACGAAGGGGAGCCCTTTGGTCACGGAAGCGAATGAGGCGCTTTCCGCACAGAAGGTCATTCCTTTTGCGGGCAATGCGGAAGGCCGCGATGTGATGACGGGAGAATTTGATGTCATCGTCACGGATGGATTTACAGGGAATGTAGTCCTGAAATTTGGGGAAGGCGCCGGGAAACTGGTGGCTGCCCTTTTGAAGAATGCTGTCATGCAGGGGGGACTTCGCGCGAAGATCGGTGGGTTGCTCCTGAAGCCGGCACTCAAGAAATACATGGCAAAGCCTCTTGACTATGCTGAATACGGTGGTGCGCCGCTCATGGGCATCAAAGGCGGCCTCATTATCTGCCATGGTGCTTCGAAAGCGAAAGCGATCAAGAATGCCATCCATATGGCTATGGGCGTTTGTCAGGAGCATCTGGATGAGATCGTGATGGATGCGCTGAAACAGATGGAGACTCAATGAGAATGAGGTGCAGCGGGTTCTGAAGGCTCGAAAGGGCCGCTCCCCGCCCCAAACGCCGTGGAATTTTTGGACGGGGAAACGTGATTCCAAAAAATGGGAAACCCGTTGAAGACATGGAACTGTCTGAATCCTCGGAACTCATAGAAACTGTTTTTCAAGTCCTGGCGTCAGTTGCCAGTTACCAAAATTCTCTTTTCAACGAACGGAAAGGACATTATATATATGAGTGAATTATGTTCTGCAGGAATTCTGGGTACCGGACATTATGCGCCGGAGAAGATCCTTTCCAATGCAGACCTTGAAAGAATGGTCGATACCAGTGATGAGTGGATCCGCACCCGCACGGGCATCGAGACCAGACATATCGCTTCCCGGTCGGAGACGACCTCCGATCTTTGCGTGAAAGCTGCTCTTCCGGCACTGGAAATGGCTGGCCTTACCGCAGACGATATCGATTACATCATTGTAGCGACGGCATCCCCTGACTATGTGGTACCATCCACGGCCTGCATGGTGCAGGATAAGCTCGGCTGCAAGCATGCAGGTGCGATGGATATTTCCGCCGGCTGCTCAGGCTACATCTATGCAGTGGCTCTGGCATCGAATCTGGTGAAAGCCGGGATGTACAAGCACATCCTGATCATCGGTGCGGAAATCCTTTCCCGCCTCGTGAACTGGCAGGACCGCTCCACCTGCATCCTTTTCGGTGATGGGGCAGGGGCCGCTGTCATCGGAAAGGTCGAAGATGGTTATGGCCTTCTGGCTTCGGATCTTGGCTCAGACGGCAGCCTGGGCAAGATCCTGAATATCCCGGCGAGCGGCGTCGCTGAACTTGTGACCCACCGCGCCATCGACTCCGGCCGTATCTATATCCATATGGAGGGGCCGGAAGTATTCAAAGCCGCTGTCCGTCACATGGGTGCGACCACGCTGAAGACCTTGAAAGCCGCCGGCATCACGAAGGAAGATATCAATATGTTCATTGCCCATCAGGCAAATAATCGCATCATTCAGGCGATCGCAAAGCGTCTGGCTCTGCCGCAGGATCATATGTATGTGAATGTCAATCGCTATGGCAATACATCGGCAGCTTCTGTCGGCATTGCGCTTGATGAAGTCGTCCGCGCCGGACGCGTGAAGCATGGTGACTACGTTGTCCTGACTGGCTTCGGCGCCGGTCTTACATGGGGCTGCGATGTCATGAGATGGATGTAAGGCAAGACCTGATTCCGAATAACCAACAATAAATTAGTATTTATTTTATATGGAGTGTGACAAGATGAAAACTGCATTTCTGTTCCCTGGACAGGGATCTCAGAAGGTGGGCATGGTACAGGATCTGTTTGAAAACTATGATTCTGTCAAAGCCCTGATCAAAGAAGCGGATGAAACGCTCGGCTTCTCTATTTCCAAAATGATGTTCGAAGGCCCGGACACAGAGCTGATGAAGACCGAATTCACCCAGCCGGCCATTCTGACGGCCAGTGTCGCTGTATGGCAGGTGCTGAAGGAACACGGCCTCACGCCGGATATCGCAGCAGGCCACAGCCTTGGCGAATACTCTGCGCTGGTCGCAGCGGGTGCGATCTCCTTCGCAGATGCCGTGAACACCGTTCATCTGCGTGGCCGCTTCATGCAGGAAGCGGTGCCGCTTGGAGAAGGCGGCATGGCAGCTATCATCGGTTCCACCCCGGAAACCATCGTGAAGGTGTGCGGCGAAGTCTCCACCGAAGACCTTCCTGTTCAGGCAGTTAACTTCAACTGCCCGGGACAGGTCGTCATCGCGGGTGCTACGGCAGCTGTTGAGAAAGCCTGCGAAGCACTGAAGGAAGCAGGCGCTCGCCGTGCCATCATGCTGAAGGTCAGCGCGCCATTCCATTCCACTCTGATGGAACCGGCAGCTCTTCGACTGAAGGAAGTCCTTGACAAGATCGACATCCATGACACCGCCATCCCGGTCGTAGCCAATGTCAATGCCAAGGAAGAGACCAAAGCGGACGAGATCAGAAAGAATCTGGTCGATCAGGCGGCACATCCGGTGCACTGGGAAGAATCCATCCGAAATATGGTTGCCGGCGGTGTCGATATGACTGTCGAAGCCGGCCCCGGCACAGTTCTTACCGGCTTCATGAAGAAGATCGCCCGCTCCGTACCCTGCCACCATGCAGAAGATGTAGCCACCATTGATGAAGTCGTGGCTGCACTGAAGGGAGAATAATGATGGAAACTATCGAAAAGACTGCTCTCGTCACGGGGGCTTCCCGCGGTATTGGCAGAGCCATCGCTCTTACACTGGCTGCGAAGGGCTATGCTGTCGCACTGAACTATGCCGGCAGCCAGGCTGCCGCAGAAGCTGTCAAGGGAGAAATCGAAGCCGCTGGCGGCAAAGCTTTCACCATCCAGGGCGATGTCTCCAAAGCAGAAGATGTGGATCGCATTTTCAAAACGATCAAGGAAGAATTCGGTCAGCTGGATGTCCTTGTGAATAATGCAGGGATCACCCGCGACGGACTTCTCATCCGCATGAAAGAAGAAAGCTGGGATGCCGTACTCTCGACCGACCTCAAGAGTGACTTCCTCACCATCAAAGCCGCTGCACAGATGATGATGAGAAAGAAAAAAGGCTCCATTATCAATATCGCATCCGTAGTCGGCATCATGGGCAATATCGGCCAGGCTAACTACGCAGCAGCAAAAGCAGGCGTGATCGGTCTCACCAAGGCCTGCGCCAAGGAGCTCGCTGCAAGAAACATCCGTGTCAATGCTGTCGCACCGGGCTTCATCGCGACCGATATGACCGATGCTATTCCGGAAAAGAATAAAGAAGCCATGCTGACAGCCATCCCGCTCGGACGCATGGGTCTTGCCGAAGACGTCGCCAAAGCTGTCTCCTTCTTGGCTTCCGATGATGCAAGTTATATCACCGGACAGGTTTTAAAGGTGGACGGCGGAATGGTTATGTAATATAATCAGTAGGGTACAATACAAGGAGACGTCTGTCTTCTATGAGAAAGGTGGTGAAATGAGTAATGAGCACTTTTGACAGAGTAAAGAAGATCGTTGTTGACCAGCTGGGCGTTAGCGAAGCTGATGTCACCATCGACTCCACTTTCATCGATGACCTCGGCGCTGATTCCCTGGATATCGTTGAACTGATCATGGCATTTGAAGAAGAATTCGACATCGAAATCCCGGATGATGCTGCTGAAAAGATCAAGACCGTAAAGAACGCTGTAGACTACATCGACAGCCAGATGTAATGCGCATTCGCATTTCAACATCATATTGGAAGCCGGAGGGGGATCCCCTCCGGCATGCCATATGACTTCCTTTGGGGGAGAATATTTCAAAAAAGCGAATGACCGTCGTGGTTCGTTTTTTTGAGGTCTTGTCCATGCGTGATGGATTTGAAACAGGCGGAGCCATGCCTTTTCAAGTCCTATAATTTTTGCTTAAAAACCTAACACGCGATAAATAATGTTTAAAAGAAGTTTATAAGAGAGGTGCCCTTTTTATGGAAAGAAGAAGAGTAGTAGTGACTGGCATGGGTGTGGTTTCCCCCGTCGGTATCGGCGTTGATGCATTTTGGAATGCCCTTTTGTCGGGTAAATCCGGTGTAACGCCGATCACAGAATTTGATCCCACGGATTTCCCTGTCAAGATCGCAGGAGAAGTCAAAGATTTCGACCCCGTCAAATATGTGGGTGACAAGAAGACCGTCCGTCACATGGATAGAAATGCTCAGTTTGCTGTTGCTGCAGCAAAAATGGCAGCCCAAGATGCGAAGCTCGATATGAGCGCAGAAGATCCGAACCGCGTCGGCACCATCATCGGTACCGGTATCGGCGGGATCAAGACCATGGAAGATACCGTGGAACGCATCGAAAAACGCGGTCCGGGAAAAGTGAATCCATTCGCAGTCCCGATGATGATCGCCAACATGGCCTCCGGCATGGTCTCCATCACCTTCGGTCTGCAGGGACCGGTCCTGACTGACGTCACCGCCTGCGCTTCCGGCAACAATGCCCTTGGCAGAGCGACCCGCATGATCCAGTGGGGCGATGCGGATGTGATGTTTGCCGGCGGTACTGAAGCGGCTGTCGCAAAGACACCGATGGCTGGTTTTGCTGCCATGCATGCGCTCTCTTCCCGTGAATGCCCGCCGGAAGAAGCATCCTGCCCCTTTGATGTCCGTCGTGACGGTTTCGTACTCGGTGAAGGCAGTGGTGTCCTCATCCTTGAAGAACTTGAACACGCAAAGAAGAGAGGCGCGCACATTTATGCAGAGGTCATCGGCTATGGTACGAATGGCGATGCTTACCATATTACAGCTCCGCGTCCGGGTGGTGAACTCGCAGCTCGCTGCATGAAGAATGCCATCGCGGATGCAGGTATTTCTCCGGAAGATATCGACTACATCAATGCACACGGCACTTCCACCGGTCTCAATGATAAGAATGAGACCAAGGCGATCAAGGAAGTCCTCGGTCAGCATGCCTATGACATCGTTGTGAACTCCACCAAGTCCATGACCGGCCATCTTCTGGGCGCTGCCGGTGCGATCGAAGCTGTCGTCTGCGTACTTTCTATCATGAATAACAAAGTCCATCAGACACTGAACCTTCAGACTCCTGATCCGGAATGTGACCTTCACTACGCGGCTGAAGGCCCGGAAGACCGCAAAGTCGATGTGACCATGTCCAATGCTTTCGGCTTTGGCGGACACAATGCCGTTGTCATCATGAGGCGCTATGAAGAATGAGACATGCTGAAGTGAGAAGAAGAGACCGTATGGCAGAAATTGAAAAGTTTGCTGCGGAAAATGAAATTCCCGTGCAGAATGCACAACTTCTCAATACAGCACTCACCCATACCTCGTATGCGAATGAACATAAAAATGAAGTCATTCATGACAATGAACGACTGGAATTCTTAGGGGATGCCATCCTGGATCTGGTCATCGGGGAATACCTTTTTCTGCGTTTCCCCAGCTGGCCGGAAGGGGAGCTGACCCGAGCGAAGGCGAGCGTCGTCTGCAAGCCTTCCTGTGCGGAATGCGCAGCGAAATTCCATGTGGGCGACTACATGCGTCTGGGCCGCGGAGAAGAAATGTCCGGCGGCCGCACCCGTATCTCGATCTTAGGCGATGCCTTCGAAGCTGTCATCGGTGCGATCTATCTCGATAACAACTATGAGGTAGCATCCCGCTTCATCTTAGGGCACATGAAAAAATTCCTCGATCTGATCGATCAGGGAGACTATGACCATGACTACAAGTCTGACCTGCAGGAAATGGTACAGAAGCACGGAGATGTGAATATCTCCTATGTGGTCACCAAGGACGAAGGACCGGCACATGACAAGACCATCTGGATGGAAATCCACATCAATGGCAAAGTCATGGGCGAGAGCGTCGGAAAGAATAAAAAAGAAGCAGCCCAGCGGGCTGCCAAAGAAGCCATCCGAAGGATTCAGCTTGGTGAAACCGTATGATAGAAAACAGGGTTTGAGAAAATGATAAATCATTTTTCTCAAACCCTGTTTTTATTTTTTCAAATAAGGCATTCGTTTTAAGTCTCTATAAAAATTTTCATGAACCCCAATCATGATCAGTGTCAAGGTGACCGGATCAAAAGTATACGCCAAAAGATACAACTGCGCGTCAACTTTAAATTTGTACACAAAGACTTCGCTGAGATCACTTTTCTTTTGCTCACCGATCGATGGATTTTCGATAATAAGTCGAATCGCATGATCCACGCTTTTTCGCTGCTTTAGGAAAAGTCGCTTGTATGTGCTTTTAAAAATTCGAGTTTGCTTAATTTCCATGATCTTCCTCGAAGGTGAAAGGCTCTGTTTCCTGATTCTTCGCAATGAGAATGTCACGAATAAAATCTACAGGTAAATCAGGATTGGCGAGTGCATTTTTTCCGACCAAAGCCCAAAAATTGAGCTGCTGGGCTGCCGAACGAAATTCTGCTTTGCCTTCAATACTGGCAGAATCAAAAAGCGCTTTGTCCATGCGAACAGGAATCGTATTCATGATATATCCTCCTTTTGTAGCAGTTTACTACAATTATTATATGACTAAAATACATGAAAATCAATAAGAATAAAAGAGATCTTATTTGAAAGCAAGGATGAGTGGCTAGGGATTGGGAGCGCCAAGTGACTAGTAACTAAGAGACTAGGAGACATCAGACTCCCGTATCGTCATTTCGAGCGCAAGCGAGAAATCTTTGTCATTCGCGGCTCAGCGGTTGATGTTTGGAACTCCCAAACGGGAAACCTGATACCCACTTACTTTCGGGCATTGTCTATATATATTCGCGTCGCTTCTATATTCTTATGCGCCGCACCCGAACCCTGAACCCTTAAACCATTACCCCCCGTTTTTTCAGAAGAAATCGAAAATATCCTTGACATTCCCATAGGTGAATGCTATTCTAATATCATAAGTTAGCACTCGAGAATAATGAGTGCTAATAAATTCAGGTGATACATATGGCACGTAGAATCAATCAAGAAAGCACCGGACATGGTGTGAATGAACTGAATGAAAGAAAACGGCGCGTCCTGTGGGCGGTGGTGCAGGACTATGCAGACACGGCCGAACCGGTCGGTTCGCGTACGATCGCACGAAAGTATGACCTGGGCGTATCGAGCGCGACGATCCGAAATGAGATGCAGGACTTAGAGGATGAAGGTTATCTTGAGCAGCCGCATACCTCCGCTGGACGCATCCCTTCGATCAAAGGATACCGTTTCTATGTGGACTGGCTGATGCAGCCCGCTCCGGTCTCTTCGGAAGAAGAGCACATGATCGACCACATGCTGATGGATCATGTGAACCGTCAGGAAGAGATCTTCCGGAACATGGCCAAGGCTGTAGCGGTACTGACGCATACGCTGTCGGTTGCGGCTTCTGCGGGACAGAAGAAGAAATTCAATTATGTCCGTTTCCTTCCGCTCGATGGCAGGCGGGCGATCCTCCTTGTCGTGACGGATCAGGGCGATGTATCGAATGCGGTGGTGGATATTCCGAAAGGATCCTCCTTCGACGAGATGCAGCTCCTCGCGGATAAGCTGAATCATTTCCTGCATGGCAGGGAGATCGACCATACGGACGAGGAGATGATCCTTTCCTTCCAGCGCGACGTAGAGAAGGATCTGACACCGTATCTGTCGGTCTTTCAGGCACTGCAGAGGGCTGTGAGCCCGCAGAAAGAGGTCTACGCCGGCGGGGCTTCACAGCTGATCGAGCAGCCGGAGTTTAAAAATGTAGAAAAGATGCAGGATATACTGAATCTCTTAGAGCAGAGAGACATGCTCGAAAGCATGCTTCTTTCCTCTTCTGATCAGCCTATCGCTGTGCATATCGGGACAGAGAATCCGATGAAGTCGCTCTCGGATCTGTCCGTTGTCAGAGCGCAGTTCACATCCGGCGGCCGGGTTATCGGCTCCGTGGCCGTCTTAGGACCGACACGGATGCAGTACAGCCGCATCGTCGGTATGATGCGTTTCATGCAGCAGCGGCTGGATCTGTTATTAAAAGGGAAAACATAGGAGGCTCCTGAATGAAGGAAGATAAAAAGAAAGTCGACGTCGAAGAACCGATGAAAGAAACCGAAGCCAAAGAAGAAAAGAAAACGTCTCCCGTAGATGACTTGATGGATCAGCTCGGCGAAGCGAAGAAGACCGCCGAAGAAGCCAAGAACAAGGCAGAGGCAGCGGAGTCCAAGCTGGCTACGGCTCTTTCTCAGTACGTCAGACTGCAGGCAGACTTTGATAATTTCCGCCGCCGCACCAGAGAAGCGGAAGCGAAAGCTGCGGATACACATACCGCAGAAACACTGAAAGCTTTCCTGCCGGTGCTGGATAATTTCGAGCTGGCGCTTGCTCACATGAAAAAAGATGAAGGCGGAGCGGCTTATGTACAGGGCTTCGAGCTCCTGCAGAAACAATTCGTCAAGATCTTGGAAGGCTTCGGCGTGAAGGAGATCGAAGCACTGGGAAAGACCTTCGATCCGCATTTCCATGAAGCGGTCATGATGCTCCCGGCAGATGACAAAGAAGACGAAACCATTTCCATGGTATTCCAGAAAGGGTATCTGTACAAGGACAATGTACTCCGCGTAGCGAAAGTACAGGTCGTGCATAACGGCTAACCGATGGGACGCTCTGCGATTCCATTTTTCTATATAAAATTTCGTAAGTACAAATAGAAAGAAAGGGGACATTTCAAATGTCAAAAGTTATTGGTATCGATCTGGGGACTACAAACTCTGTTGTTGCCGTCATGGAAGGCGGCGAGCCTGTCGTCATTCCGAATGCGGAAGGTTCTCGCCTGACACCGTCTGTTGTCGGCTTCTCCAAGACCGGTGAACGTCTGGTCGGCCAGCTGGCAAAACGCCAGGCGGTATCGAACCCGCATCGCACCATCGTTTCCATCAAACGTCACATGGGCAGCGACTATAAAGTCACCATTGATGACAAATCCTATACCCCGCAGGAAATTTCTGCGATGATCCTGCAGAAGCTGAAGGTCGATGCAGAAGCTTATCTCGGCGAAAAAGTCACCGATGCAGTCATCACCTGCCCGGCTTATTTCACTGATGCACAGCGCCAGGCGACCAAGGATGCCGGCAAGATCGCAGGGCTGAATGTCCTTCGTATCATCAACGAACCGACCGCATCCTCTCTGGCTTACGGTCTTGATAAGATCAAAGACGGCAAAGAACATCGCTTCCTCGTCTATGACCTCGGCGGTGGCACTTTCGATGTATCCATCCTGAATCTGGCGGACGGTGTCTTCGAAGTCGAAGCCTCCAACGGCAACGGCCATCTCGGCGGTGATGATTTCGATGCCCGCGTCATGGACTGGATCGCTGAAAAATTCAAAGCACAGAACGGCTTCGAACTGAAACGTGATCCGATGACGAACCAGAGACTGAAGGAAGCAGGCGAAAAAGCCAAGATCGAGCTGTCCTCCGTCATGAGCACGGATATCAACCTGCCATTCATCACCATCGACTCCGATGGTCAGCCGGTCCACTTCGATGCGACCCTGACCCGCGCAGAATTTGATAGAATCACCGAAGACCTCGTACAGGCGACGGTAGAACCGATCGACCTTGCGATGAAGGATGCAGGCCTTTCCGTCGGTGATATCGATAAAGTCCTTCTTGTCGGCGGTTCTTCCCGTATCCCGGCAGTACAGACCTTGATCAAGAATAAATTCGGCAAGGAACCATCCAAGGGCGTGAACCCGGATGAATCCGTCGCTGTCGGCGCTGCTGTTCAGGCCGGCGTCCTCAAAGGCGAAGTCAAGGACGTCCTTCTCCTCGATGTCACCCCGCTGTCCCTCGGTATCGAGACCCTGGGCGGTGTCTTCACGACCATGATCAAGAGAAATACCACCATCCCGACCTCCAAGTCTCAGGTCTTCTCCACCGCAGCTGACAATCAGCCATCTGTAGACATTCATGTCCTGCAGGGCGAACGTCCGATGGCAGCGGACAACAAGACCCTCGGCCGCTTTGAACTTTCCGACATCCCGCCGGCTCCACGGGGCGTACCGCAGATCCAGGTCACCTTCGACATCGATGCGAACGGCATCGTCCACGTCTCTGCGAAAGACCTCGGCACCGGCAAGGAACAGAAGATCGATATCACCTCTTCCACCGGCCTCTCTGATGAAGAGATCCAGAAGATGCAGGACGACGCAAAAGCGCATGAAGAAGAAGATAAGAAGCGTAAGGAAGGCATCGAAGCCAAGAACAATGCGGAAGCGCTGATCTACCAGGCGGAAAAGACGGTCAAAGAACTCGGCGACAAAGCAAATGCTGCTAAAGTCAAAGAAGTCAATGACGCCATCGCTGCCCTGAAAGAAAGCCTCAAAGGCGATGACACCGCGAAGATCAAAGCCGATGCGGAAGCACTCACCAAGCCGCTGCATGAACTCACCGAAAAGTTGTACCAGCAGGCACAGCAGGCGCAGGCACAGCAGCAGGCAGGCGCTCAGCAGGGTCCGCAGCAGGGACCTCAGGCAGGTGCCAAGAAAGCCGATGACAATGTAGTCGATGCCGATTACAAGGTCGTAGACGACGACAAGAAATAATTGATCTCCTGCAAGGAGATCATCATAGAGAAACTCAGAAGGTTCTGAAGGTTCTACGGATTTCCAGAAAACGGGAAGAGAGCGGAGCCTTCAGGACCTTTTGAGGCATTTCTAAGGAAACACTGATTCAATCGTTGTCAGATTTTACTCTTGAATTTTTATGCATAGCGAGGAATCACCTGACGCGAATAGCGAGCTATGTAAGGAAGGCTATGACGAAGCCATGTATAAAAATTCTTGTAAAATCTGACTCTGCGATTGAATCAGCGTTTCCCTAATTTCTTTGAGGATAGAAAAGAATGGCAGACAGCAGAGATTACTATGACGTGCTGGGCGTCAATAAAAGCGCCTCAGACGATGAAATAAAGAAAGCATATCGCCGGCTGGCACGCAAGTACCATCCGGATCTGAATAAAGACAATCCAAAAGCCGCGGAAGAAAAATTCAAGGAAGTCAATGAAGCCTACCACGTTCTCTCCGATGCGGACAAGAGAGCGCAGTATGACCAGCTCGGACACGATGCCTTCACGCAGGCTGCCAGCGGCGGCGGTGCGGGCTACGGCGGTTTCGGACAGGGCGGCTTTGGCGGTTTCGGTGGACAGGGCGGCTTTGGCGGCTTCGACATGGGTGATATTTTCGACATGTTCACCGGCGGCGGACGCAGACGGAGCAATGGCCCGGAGCAGGGCGCTGATCTCCGCTATGATATGGAGATCACCCTTCGCGAAGCAGCGACCGGTATCAAGAAGAAATTCACCGTACCGAAGAATGATACCTGTACTCATTGCCACGGTACCGGTGCAGAGCCAGGCTCCTCCGTTGAGACCTGCCCCGACTGCCACGGTACCGGACAGCAGCGTGTGGTAAGGAATGGTCCTTTCGGACAGATGGTGAATATCATCACCTGCCAGCACTGTCAGGGCAGCGGCAAGATCATCCGGAATAAATGCTCCGAATGCCGCGGCACCGGCACGATCCGCGTGAAAAAGACCATCGAAGTGAATATCCCTGCCGGTGCTGATACCGGCGTGCGCATGCGCGTCTCTGGCGAGGGTGAGCCAGGCAAGCGCGGTGGTCCGAAGGGGGATCTCTACGTATACATCTACGTGAAAGACGATCCGGACTTCGAGCGTGACGGGGATGATCTCTACAAGAGCGTAGACATCACCTTCCCGGTCGCAGCTCTTGGCAGCACCATCAAGGTCAAGACCCTTGACAAAGAGGTCGAGCTCAAGATCCCCGCCGGTACGCAGAGCGGTACCCGCTTCCGCATCATCGGTGAAGGCATGCCGCACCTCCAGTCCAGCCGGAAGGGCAATCTGTACGTGGAAGTCAAAGTCACTGTACCAAAGCGCCTGAAGGAAGAGCAGAAAGAAGCCCTCCTGAACTACGCCCACCTCATGGGAGAGGACTGCGCGCAGTACAAAGGAAAGAGCTCTTGGCTTGATAAGATCATCGATAAGTTTAAGTAAGAAACAAAAGCGCGCCGTGAATGGAAATCCATTCGCGGCGCGCTTTTTTCATGGCGCAGGGGCACTTTTTGTATATACGCGCTGCCAGCTATTTAAGGCGGCTTATGCCGAAGCATTGCACGAAAATACATGCTAAATCAGACTCTGCGATTTAATCAGCGTTTTCCTTGGGGATGGCTACGGTCTGAAATACAAGGAACGTGGTTTCCTCTTGAACAAGACAACGACTAAAAACTTGGTCGAAAGCAAGCACATGACAACTTCTGCTCTTTTGGGAAGCACTTTGTATATTACCGTCAGTGCTCGCAGCAATGGTTAAAACGACGGTGGATAGATTCATTGGCTCTTTTTAGAAAATCAATGCTAACAATTGTCCACGATAGTGTGTTATAATAAACATAAAAATTAATCCAAGAAAGATGCGATAAAACCTAGCTTTTCTCGCCAAGAAGCTGCTTTTGTCAAAAATCCGTCAAAAAGAAACACCCCTGATTCCTGTGTGAATCGGGGGTGTTTTTTGTGTGTTCGGAACAGGTTTAACCAAAAATTCTGTTTATATCATCTGCGGCCTTCTCGCGCATCTCATCCGTGTAATGGACGTAAATCAACTCGACCGTGGTGATGGTGTCGCCCAGCAGGCTTGCGACAGTCTTGATATCTATCCCCTCGGCGAGTAGACGGGTTGCGTATGTGTGCCGGAGGTCGTGGACGGAGTGGCCGGGAACGTACCGGTTAATCAGGCAGTTGATGTTGTGTGATGTGCGGTAATGCGTCAGGCGGCGGTGTACATAGAGGATGCGCTCTTCCATGTACTCGCTTAGTGCCGCTACCAGCGCGGGAGGAATGGGGACGGTACGGTTCGAGTGCTTTGACTTGACGCGAGCGATGCCGCGTACCTTATGATTGCTCGGATCCGTGACTGTCAGCTGCTTGTTGATGCTGATGGTGCGATTGCTTAGATCGATGTCGGAACTTGTGAGGGCGAGGATCTCGCCGATCCGAGCGCCGGTGTAGACCGCGAGACAGAGCACGATCCACGCTTCCCGGTTATGGTCATGTGCGGAGCGGAGCAGCGTGCGGATTTCCATTTGGCTCAGCGTGCGCAGCTTCGGCTTGCCGGCTTTGTCTTCGCGAGGTTTGTACGCGAAGTCAGAGATGGGGGAGGCGGTCACGACATGATAACGGATAGCCTCTCGAAAAAGTGTTTTCAGTAGGCTGACACGACCTTTAATGCTCGAGGTGGCGGCATTCCGCATACCATTGATCATCCGGCTGACGTCTGCGTAAGTGATGTCCACCATCGGCTTATCCAGCAGATCGGTCATGGATGCCAGACGGTTCCTGTAAGTGAATATGCTATTGGGGGCGAGCGTCGTGCGGCTGGATATATACATCTTCCCGAATTCGCGGAGCGTCATGCCTTCGAATACGGCATCGATGTCGCCTTTCTTTCGCACCTTAGCGAGTAGTTTTTCTTTTTCTTTATCTGATGCTGCCAAGGATCTAAGAGCATAGCCGCCTTTTGATGCCTGCTTCCAGGTTCCATCCTTCGATCGATAAGATAGAATGAGTTGGTAGTTTGGCTTCCCATTTTTCCTTGGCCGGTTCCGGATAATGAAATTGTAATTCATTTCCATAGGCTATGCCCTCCTAAAAGGGAAAAAAAAACGTGGGTGTGGTGGGTCTGGATCGCTATCGCTAGCCAGTATTGTGTGCCAGAGAATCCACATCGAGAGAAGGATTGGACTCTTCTCGCCGTTTCTTCTGTATTTTTTTTTCGAGTTCAAAGGCACGCTTCACGACACTCTGCTCAGCGCGGATATCATCCGCCTGCAGGTCGTCATGAAACCCTGCAATGAACGCAAAAAAGGCATTGGACACGTCTTCGCGCTTCTCCGGATCCATGAAGAGGAATACCTCCATGATCCTGCGCTGGTTGGCGTCCAGATTGTACCTAGCGACGACGTCTTCTACGATGCTGCGGTCATCTGCATCGCGCATCTCCCCCTGGCCCGTTTTAAGCCAGTCGTAGTTGACGTCGAATTTCTTGCACACCAGTTGCAGGAATGTGTCTGTTGGCACGACGCGGTTATACTCATATTCGCTATAAGCGTGTTTGGTAGTCCCGCAGTCTTCCGCAAACTTTGTCTGAGATGGCTTGGGATGGATTGAGAAGCGGACGAGCTTCAGTCTGTCGCCAATGGTGTCTGCTGTGGTTGGGATGTTCATAGTATCACCTCCTTTCTAAACCTATCATACCTCTTTTCTTGGCGTTTGTAAACGCCAAAAACATAAATCGAGTAAAATTAAATCGTTGACACACGAAAAGCAAAGAGCTATGATGTGTGTGCAAGGTAAATATGCCGACAACGAAAGAGCGCACACACGAAAAAGGAGGAACGCTATGAGCAAAATCGACAAGAGCTTAACCGTAGGGGTAGAGATCGAAATGACCGGCCTCGCCCGCGCACACGCGGCGGACATTGTAGCTACGGAGCTGGGAGGCCAGGTTGGCCGGATGGCCCGCAACTGCTACGAGACACGCGAAATCACCGCCCCGGACGGCCGGGTATGGAAAGTGATGCGCGACGCCAGCATTACCCGCGAGGCGGGCGGGGATCCACTCACCTGGGAAAATGCGGTGGAGCTGGTCACGCCGATCCTTCATTATGAGGACATCGAAACCCTGCAGCATATCGTAAGAGCGCTGCGTAAGGCGGGAGCAAAGGTCAACGCCTCCTGCGGGATCCACGTACACGTAGGTGCTGGGAAATTCGATGCACGCCACCTGCGAAACCTGGTTAACATCGTAAACAGCAAGGAGGACCTCATATACGATGCGCTGGGAGTACTTCAGTGTCGATCGGATAGATACTGCAAGAAGATATACCCTGAATTCTTGATGGAGGTCAACGCCCCGAGCCAGCCGATGGGAAGCCGAGAGGACATCATCAATACTTGGTACGAATCGCAGGGCGAGAGCTGGAACCGAAACGACCACTACAATGATACCCGCTACCACGGTCTAAACCTGCACGCAGTAGACACCAAGGGAACGGTAGAGTTCCGGGTATTCAACAGCACCCTGCATGCGGGCAAGGTCAAAGCATACATACAGTTCTGCATGGCGGTCGTAAGCCAGGCGCTTGCCCAGAAGAGCGCGAGCCACATGAAGACGACCACCACGAATCCGAAGTACACCTTCCGAACCTGGCTCCTGCGCCTGGGGCTCATCGGAGAGGAATACGCCACCTGCAGAAAGTGGATGCTCGAGAAACTGGAAGGAGACAGCGCCTTCCGGGATGCCCGCCGCTTGCAGAGAGCCTGAGCTGCCCCGCGAAGGATACCCCCCGCCCGCCACGTGCGGGCTTTCCGGGGTGATGGGGTATCCTTATACCGCCCCATATACACGGAGCCCACACAGGGCCGAATTTCGCAAAGGAGGAACGTATATGAAGTTGTATGTAGCGTATGGAAGCAACATGGATGAGGCGCAGATGGAAGTGCGCTGCCCGGACGCAAAGTTCTTCGGAAAAGGATGGCTGCCTGGATACCGTCTGGCTTTCCGGGGCCGGGGGATCCTCACCGGATACTACGCCACCATCGAGAAGGGAGAGTCCACGTATGGAGGCGTCCCTGTCTTGCTCTGGCTGATCAGCGATGCGGATGAGAATCGCCTCGATCGATATGAAGGGTTCCCGAGGTTCTACCAGAAGGAAACGATCGAGGTGGAGCAAGTTATGGAGCGGCTGCCAGACACGGCTGACCGCATCGATGCATGGACGCCCCACGGAATCCGCCACGGGCTAGTGTATATCATGACCGATGGGAGCCCCTACGGAACTCCCAGCAAGCGATACATGAGCCCTATCTGCCGCGCTTATTTGAAGTATGGCATGGACACAGGGATCCTAACAGCTGGAGTCAACTACAGCGCTCAGCATCAGTAGTCACGTTACTTACTTCTAGATAGCCATGTAAAAAGGCCCCGCTATATAGCGGGGCCTTTTCGAGTTCATTCATTTGGGGACACATCTTCTCACAAACTCTCTTTTAGATATCTTTTTAATGGCTCCGTCCTCGTAGATCCGTATGGGCGAGGGAGGGGCATCTGAATCGCTAATTACTGGTGCAATCCAGCAAAGACAATGATATCCTTCTCCAGCGTATATAGGCCCATGCATCGATGCATCCTTGACGATATATTCCGGAATGGGCTCGTCGAGGGGGCAAACAATGTTATTCATGTGCCTATGCTGCGCATCTGTGCCTGCCTTCCAAATATAATGCGTACACCCAGCATTTATCGCATCTTTCAGATCCCAATAAACGCGGCAGGTATTTTGTATGGAAGAGGCCAGATAGTATGCGTCCCTTTTGGTCATGCGAGGTAGGTACTGTCGAATTTCGTCCACGCTTACGGCATCGCGATCGTCGCTTGATATAGATCTAATGGCCCAATCCTTTATGACCGGTCTGGGAATTGCCATCAATATACCAATTTTAGATAGCTCGTTAATGCTAAAAGCGATTGCCTCTTTTGCAAATGGGTCTCTACGTTTTCTAACCATATCTGTAAATGATGCGATACCTGTTCTGTGCTCTTCGTTAAACGCTTCCGACCAATTCATTTTTTGGCGCTTCTTCTTTTTCATTAGGTATCTATACGCAAAATAAAAAATGGCCAAAAACAAGATGGCAGGATAATCAGCGCTTAAGCCGATTACTATTATCAAAATCAAGAATTTAATCATTGGTAATACGCCTCCGTATTCTCACAATATAGCATAAAATAACCATGTTCACAAACGCAAAAACCTAAAAAATATTTACAGAAATACTTTAAAGACGAATAAGAAAGAGCTATTATATAGTTGTAGACGAAAAGAGCCGCCCGAAAGAGCGGGTAAGCACAACAAGGAGGAAATACCATGACAATCAACGAAATGAACAAAACAGCACTGAATAAAGTTTTTGAGGCCTACCTGGATGCTTCGAGATCCCTTCGCAAAGGCCAGATGGCCGACAGCGAGAGATACCACCGCCTGGCATTCACGATGTCGGAAGCCTATCAGGCCATCGGGCTGATGAGTTCCAGCGATGGACTGCACCTCGAAATCAAGGCCGAAAAACAGGCCATCAAGGAATGGCGCGAAGGCCGCCTTCAGTAAAGAACGGAAGCCACCAGCCCGCCGAACGGCGGGCTTAGGGTGGTGAGGGGGTAAGGATACCCTTGGGATCCACCCCGGCCCACATCGGGCAAATAGTACAAAGTAGGAACGAAGGGAGGTGATCCGAATGGAGACAGAGAGAACGATTACCGAGCGTCGCGCGTATTGGGAAAGCCTCGCCCGGAAGACTAGCCACGTACACGTGACAGACTTTGAAATGGGCGTCCTTTACGGGATGTCCATGAAGGTAGACATCGAGCGCGCACAGAAGGAAAGCGAGAAAAGGGATGCTTGACTGGCAGCCCTCGAAAGAGTGATGAATGCCAGTGAAAGGAGGTAGGAAGAACCATGAAAGTGTTGAAAGATCCAAACCAGGTACTTCGCATCATGCGTGCGAAACTGGACGAGCTTCACAAGAGATTCGTCGAGGCGGGTGCAGGAGAATCCACGGAGATTAGCGGGCAGGAGTCCGCGATCATCAGCGTCGCAGGGCACATTCGCCACGCGATCGAGGATCATGACTACTTCGGGGTGGAAGACATGGCGTGTGTCTATGACTACGTTGACGACGCTAAAGAAAAAGACTACGAGTACCCTAATCCAAGAGATACGTGGTTTATGAAAGGTATCGCAAAGGGAGCCGCATGGGCGTGCGCAAGGCTCGAAGAAAGGATGGAGGAGGAACCATGACGAACCGGGAAGAAATCGTCGGGAGCGTGGGGGTGTGGCCCTTGAAGCTCCTGGCGAAGCGATGGGTCTGCTCAGACGCAGCCATTCGCGACAGAGAAAAAGCCGGTCTCCTGAAGAGGTGCCAAGGAGTGCCCGGCGTATGCTATACTGCCGCCTCCGTCGCAGAATGCGAGGGATGGGACGGGAACCAGAATCCCATGAGTCCGTTCGAGCGTCGCAAGCTCGAGACGCGGATTCGCGAGCTCGAGAAGCAGCTCGCTAGCTATGAGGACCAATTTTATTTCTTGGCCGATGCCCTGGAACGGGCAAGGACCAGTATCGAGAGGAGGGAGAAGCGTGGAAAAGAGCGCGCGTAAGTATAAGGTAAAATTCACGGTCGAGGAGACGGAGGACCGTCGCTTGAATGTCAAAATGAACGCAAGTCCATTCCTCCGTACTGAACATATCATGTCGATCGCCGGATCCATCATGGATAACATTGCAAAAAGCAACAACGTCCCGATCGAAACCGTACTTGCAGACTTCTGCAAGGGCACCCTCGCCATGCACGAAAACGTCCGGCTGGTGGAGCAGCGGAACATCCTGCTGGGGGCGTACATCCTCGCCACTCCGGCACCGGAGAAGGAAATGGTGACGTATGAGGTCGAGGTCGAATCTGGGGATACGGTATACGACATCGTGTCCCGCATCGCGACCGCAGACGACGATGTGAACGAGCTTGCATGGCAGGTTCTTCAGGATAACCACATCGAGGACTGCGCCAATTTGCGCCCGGGCACGGTGCTCACCATCACCGTCCCCCGGATCATTTCAGACAAATGAAAAGTGCCCGACTAGGCACAGTTCGGGCACTTTCCATATAGATTTCGGGTAGCTCCAGTCTCGGAGCTACCCCTAGTATAACAGATTAGGAGGAAGAACACAATGAAACCGACACTGATTTTGAGAGCTGACGCCCCGAGAGAAGAATGGGAGCGTGTGCGCGGAATGGGGATCGGAGGCAGCGACTGCGGCTCGGTACTTGGGCTCAATCCGTACAAGAGTGCTTACACACTCGCTGCAGAGAAGATCGGCATGATCCCGCCGGCAGACCTTTCCGGAAACGCGAAGGTGTGGTTCGGCACACAGCTCGAGCCTGTCGTTGCCACCCGCTTCGAGGTGGTAACCGGAAAGAAGGTGCACAAGAGAGGAACCTTGCAGGATCCGGATCACCCGTACATGTTGGCTAATATCGACCGCTGGGTGGTCGGGGAGAATGCGGGCCTTGAAATCAAGACAGCCGACTATCATATGCGAGACGAATGGGGTGACCCTGACGATCCGAAGGATGCCAGGGTGCCGGATTCCTACTATTGCCAGGTCATGCACTACCTGGCAGTCACCGGAGCCGACTACTGGTATATCGCCGCACTCATCGGAGGTAACGATTTCAGGCTGAAGCGCATCGAGAGAAACGAGGATGACATCGCATATATCCGGGAAAAGGAAAAGGACTTCTGGGACCTTGTGCAGGCGAAAAAACTGCCACCGCTGGATGCTACAAATTCGACCGCTTCCACCCTGCTGAAACTGCATAATTATTCAAACGGAGAGGCTATCGACCTCGGGCCGGATGCATTGATTGCTATTCAGAATTATCAGGCATGCAAGCGCCGTGAGAAGGAGCTGAAAGAGGGAGAGCAGGAAGCCAAGAATCTTCTGATGGCGATCCTCGGCGATAACGAAGTCGGAACTGTCGCCGACGGGGAAGGCAAGGTGCACAAAGTCACATGGAAGAGTCAGACCCGCGAGAGTATCTCGGTGTCAAAACTGAAAAAGCAGGATCCGGCAAGCTATGAAGCGCTGAAGGCCATCGGACTCATTACCACCACCAGCACCCGCGTTATGCGGATTTAATTTTCCAAGGAGGAAACAAAAATGGATTCAAGAGGAATTGTCGCAACAATGGCTGCAAAGCAGCAGCAGGAACAGCCATCCATCCCGAAACTGCTGAACAACACGCTCGATAACAGTGGCTATAAGCGCCGCTTCGACGAGCTTCTCGGCAAGCGCGCACCACAGTTCGTCAGCTCTCTCGCGGCGCTCATTAACAGCAACGAGGATGTGCTCGCCATCTTCCGGGATAACCCGATCACCATTATTCAGTCCGCGCTGAAAGCGGCGGCCTATGACCTGCCCATCGAGCCAAGCCTCGGGTATGCATACATCCTGCCGTTCAAAAAGAGCGCCGTCTTTGTATTAGGCTACAAAGGTATGGTGCAGCTCGCCCTCCGCACGGGACTCTATATGCGACTCAATGCGGTCGACGTCAGGAAAGGCGAACTCATCAGCTATGATCGATTAACAGAAGACATCGAATTCCGCTGGGAAGCAGACAACGCTAAGCGCGCGAAGATCCCGGTCATCGGATACGCTGCTTTCTATCGCCTGAAGAATGGCATGGAGAAGACACTCTTCATGACAAAGGGCGAGATCGACGATCACGAGCTCGCTAACCGGAAGGGTGCCGATAAGAATCCAGTGTGGAAAAACCACTATGACGAGATGGCAAAGAAGACCATCCTGCGCCGCCTGCTCTCCAAGTGGGGCATCATGAGCATCAACTACCTTGAGGCTTCTCCGGCGGATCAGGAGGTCATGCGCAATATGGCCGAGGGCACTTTGGATGATACCGAGATGCCGCAGGAACGCACCATCGAAAATTCGCCGAATTTGGCCCCTGTGAGCCCCGCGGAGCCTGCGGAGGCTATCACTATACCATGGGAGCAGGGAAATGCACAGGAAGGCCAAAATCAGGCCGTTTCTGGCGAAGCTATGAATGGGGGGCATGGCAAATGACTGAAGAGCAGGAAAACATGGTCAAGGCGAAGCTCGCAGAAATCGCAGATGCCATTCCCGAATGCAGAGGGTCGGTCTTCGCCATTAGCACCGGGAATGACGTCGAAGAAGGTGACGTGACGGTATTTAAGAGCGCCGGAGGCAAGGAGCTGGTGAATCTTTTCGACAATATCGCCGCGCAGGTGGCTATCGCCATAGCTATGGAGACCACGCCGGAGAAGGTAGTAGGACTCATCCGGCGCTATGGGGATGCCGCCCCACTCGTACTCACATACGGATTCCTGACTACCGTCCGGGCTGGCTTGTCGAAAGTCCTTGACACCGCGTCGAAGGAAAAGCTGGATAAAGAACTGGAGGAGGTGATCGGCGGTGGAAACAAGGTCTCTTGAAAATCTCCTGCATACCAAGGGAGTCGTTGTCTACATGGCGCACCCCTTCGGCGGCAGCTTCGAGAATCAGATCCTCGCACGGAATCTTGCCCGCCGGCTTACCAAGGAATACCCGGAGGCGACATTCATCAATCCGCTCGATAACTTCATCTACATGGACCGCCGAAGCGAAGAAGAAATTCTGGCCGCCGAGCGATGCATCCTTTCCAAGTGCGAACTACTGCTCCTGACCGGGAGGTGGAGAGAAAGCCGCGGATGCCGCAGTGAGAAAAACTATGCAGAAACCCGAGGCATGCCGGTTGCCCAGTTGAATGAAGACCGCACCCTTCGCTGGTGTATGGGATAGGAGAAATCATGGAAGGATACATCAAGCTCTCCCGCCGCCTGCTCTCATCGGACATCTGGTTCAAGCCGCCCCTCTACCTGAAGGTTTGGATCTACTTGCTCCATCAGGCTGCATTCAAGCCATACAACGGGCTCGCTCGCGGGCAGCTTGTGACTTCCATACCACAGATTCAAGAAGCACTCTCTTACCAAGCCGGATTCATCACAAAGAAGCCGACTTACAAGGAAATACGGCAGGTTCTGGACTACATGCGCGGGAAACAGCCGATAAAATCAATGCACGGCAACGGGTGGGGCAAATGGCAGAGCTCGCGGCAGGGCACTTCGCAGGGCACATCCGAGCCCATGATTATCGCTAAGAAGATAAAGGACGGAATGCTAGTCACCATCGTGAAATATAGCCAGTACCAAGAAGATGGTGGTGGCGAGTGGTCAAGAGAGACAGGGGCAGACGGCAGGGCAAATCCAAGGGCAAATGGCATTTCGAGAGAAGGGCAAAACCTTATAGATGAGAAGAAGGGAGAAGAAGGAAAGAAGAAATATCCTAATACCCTTAGTGTGAATAGTACCAGGAGCGGCGCAGATTTCGGCAGCGTTGAAAATTGGAAGGACAAGCCAAAGACGCCAGAGGACTTCTGGAATACAGGGAGGAAGCAATGAGCAAATTCAAAAACGTATTTCTTGCCAAGGGTGATGTGAAGAAAGCGCTGGCCGACTTCACCGCAGCTTGGAGCAGTGACTACCTGAAGGTGGATGATGAGAATTCAAAGCAGGTGGCGATCGCCAGAGCCATGAAGGCGCAGGAGAAGATCGCCCGCTCTGGGATCCCGAAGCGATATCGCTGGTGTACCTTTCAGGCAATTGCGGAAAGAGGTGTACCGGCAAAGCTGGCGGAGAATTTCGCAGTAGCGAAAGCGTATGCGATCGACCTTGAGAACCAGTTGCAGGCAGGGCATGGCCTTCTGATGACAGGACCATGCGGACAGCTGAAGACGACGATGGCTTGCGCGATCGCTCTTGCAGCCATCAAGAAGCACAAGTCGGTATTCTTCGTATCGATGCCGGAGCTCTTGAACAAACTTCTGCAGGATCCGCAAGACGGCACATTCCTCTCAAAGGTCCGAGAAAGGGATGTGGTCATCTTGGATGACCTCGGGATGGAGTACCAGTCGAAGAAGAGCGATTGGATGAAAGGGCAGGTGGACGCCATCATCACGCATCGCTACAACGAGCTGAAGCCGACGATCATCACTACGAATCTGGACGCTGACCAGATCATCAAACGCTATGATACCCGGTTCTTCGACCGACTCAGAGATAGCTGCTACGCAGTGATTTCCGGCGGGGAATCTGTCAGGGGAACGCTGAACACGGAGGAAACAGAATGAACGACTGCTATTTCATGGGGAACCTTGGCCGCGATCCGGTGGTCAAGTGTACACGGACGGGCAAGACATATGCCCGCTTCTCGATCGGATGCAGCGAGAAGTGGGGCGACAAGGAAATCACCAACTGGGTGAATGTGGTGTGCTGGGACAATGTTGCGCAGGCGGTAGGTAACTATCTCGCTAAGGGCAAGCTGGTCATGGTAAAGGGCCGCTGGACATCCCGGAAGTACACGGATCAGAAGACAGGGGAGGTGAAGTACACAACCGAGCTGAATGCGCAGGTCGTATCGCTTCCGATCGGGCTGGGTAAGCAGGCAGCAGGAGAGCCTCCGGCAAATCAGAACCCATGCGGGGCTGCCGGGTTCAGTCAGTTTGGAAGCCCGGCTCCGCAGACCTCTGGTGACTGCCCATTTTGACCGAAGAGCGCAAAATGCCCTTGGCCGGATAGTGTAAAACGGCTGAGGATTGCGAATTTAGGGGGCAGGAGCCCGAGGAAGGGTAGCGGACGGGTAAGTTTATATCCGAAGGCCGCCAAGGCCTGCTAAGGCCAAAATTTGCAAAATTTGAGTTTCAAGGTATTTGGAGCCTGACCGTTTGCGGGGCGGGAACGAATGAGGACAAGGCAAGAAGTGAATATTTATTCAATAATGGTTGAATAAATAAACACTCTAGCCATGGTTCAGCACCTGTCCCGCAAGGGTTAGGTGGATAGGAGGAAATGGCAGGTATGGACATGGTATTGTTTGGAGCCGGGTGCATGATACTCGGAGGCATGATCGGAGCGAGCGTCGGCTTGCTGTTGTATGCGTGCTGCTACGTCAGCAAGAGAGGAGATCGGTATGACGAAGAGTGAACTGAGAGAGTGGGAAGCAATCCAGTACCTGCGGGAGATGCGGCGATGCAAGTGCTTCCTGAAAGAATGGCCAAGAATCGTGCGGGCGAGAAAGACGCGCGAGGAGTCCTGGGGTATTTCTCCAAATGGGATCAATGGGAATCGCAACTGCCGTTGGCGCAAGCTTGTGCGTGTGACTATGTGGTGGAATCGACGTAAGTGGGAAAATGGAGGAAAGGGCAAATGAAAACATGGGAAGCGATTAAGGCGGCGGAAGAAGGGAAAAAGATGAGAAATGCAGAATCTGAAAGTTTTGAGGAAACATACAAGCATGTAAAAGGATATTTAAATCGAACTGATACAGGTAACGCAATAGCCTTATTACATGATATGTGTGCTAACTGTGAACGTTGGAATGGGATTACAGAGCATGACTACTCAGAGTGCAAAGACATGGCTTGCTTTAAACTCTTTTTGCGCGCTGAACATGACGAATGGTGTGCGAGTTTTGAAGGGGATGGCAGGTAATGAATGAAAATGAATAATGTAAAAAATGTTGGCGAAGGCAGATTTTTTAAGGTCGTAAAAGGTTGCCCGTTTGTTGTCCGACTGCCTGAACGCAGCACAAAATATTCTGCCGGGTATGATTTCTTCTGCCCGTATCCAGTTGTAATTGCGCCGGGACAGACGATCAAAATCAAAACATGGGTAAAAGCTCGCTTCCCCCGAGATGAGTTTCTGATGATTTGCGATCGCTCGTCGTTTGGAATTAAGAAGCATCTTACAATTCCAAACGGTGTAGGCATTATTGATAGTGATTATTACGGAAATGAAAATAACGATGGAAATATCATTGCTGCGCTGTATAACTTCGGGAAAGAACCTGTACAGATTAACACTGGAGACAAGGTGTGTCAGGGTATCTTTATTCCGTTCAAGGTCACAGATGACGATACAGCAACAGGGAAACGTACTGGCGGAGTAGGGAGTACAGGAAAATGAATCTGAAATCGTAAGCTTGGAGCATTTAGACTGGTAAATTTACGAGGAGGAAGAATGATTATTATTCAGATATTGACGTGAAAGGGGCAGGATAAATATGTCAATCAACAGTAAGGCAAAGGGAAAACGCGGAGAACTCGCCTGGTGCCGTTTCTGCGGAGGATTCGGGTATACCGTCCGCCGCACGGCGCAGTTTTGCGGAAACAATGAGGCGGGGGCTGCGGACTGCATCGGTATCCGCGGCATCCATCAGGAGGTTAAGTTTGTCGAGCATCTGAACATTCAGGACGCCATGGATCAGAGCATCCGCGATGCCCGGAAGGCGATGAAGGATGAGGTGCCGATCGTGGCACATAAGCGAAGCAACTGCGAGTGGCTTGTCACAATGCGGGCTTGTGATTTTCTGAAGCTCTATAAAGAGCGTGAGTCGGAGCTCGTACTGCAGGACCTCGCGGCTGCGAAATGTCTGGAAGAAATAAGAAAGGTGAAAGAAAAATGATCGTAATCAAAACAGAAACAGGATCCATCATCACGGATCCGAAGGAAATCGGCGTTGGGCAGGATCTGGAAGGGGACTACTACGTGATTGCGGATCTGTCGGATTCGGATCGCGTGAAGCCGATCAAGCTGACGGCACTGCCGCATGACAAGGAAGCGCTCTCCCAGGCAGTAGATGACATGTATGACTATATCGAGGTGGCGCTGGGGCAAGGACAGTGCCGGAACGTATGCCTCGACATGAGCCAAATCGTCAAACTGCGGTGCGATACGCATTAGCGGGCAGAAAAACGCGTCTATTCACAAGTTATTCACAGTAAGGAGATATCATGAAGGACATCGGGCATTTGATGCGAGAGAAACGGGAAGCGTGGGAGCTGGCTCTGGAACGTTATCAGCAACTGCTCGCTCTGGAAGCGACCGGCAACATCAAGAGCCCGCCCATGTCCGGCATGCCCTCCGGCGGAGGGGATGGAGATAAGACCTATAAGCTCTTAGATGACATCGAACGTGCAAGGAAGCGCGCCGCATCCCTTCGTGATGACTACATGATGGCAAGGAATGTGCTGCTCGCACGGCTTCGCAGAGAATTCGAGGATCCGCGTGATTTCAGAATCATCTGGCAGTATGTCATAGAGGGAGAAAGCGCGCAGAACGTCAGCCGATGGAATGATACTAGTGTAAATAACGTGTACAAACTCAAATCCAAATACAAAAAAGTGCTTGAGGCAGAAAAATATTTGTGATATGATAAGATCAGCGAAAGCTATAGAGAGCTGTCGATCTCACTATAGTTTTCCTCCTTATTACATCTCTTTGAGTTGTGCCGAAAAAAGGATCGGAATGGATGAGCCGATCCTTTTTTCGTGCTTGTTTTATAGGGAGATTACGATGGATTACAAAACTAATGCGGAACCGAGAACAGTCGCGCCGGATGGCGCGGCTGTTTTTTGTCGCTACGATGAGCTGGTCGAAGTATCTGCCCTGAAGCCCAATCCGGGAAACCCCAACCAGCACAGCGATGGGCAGATAGAGCTTCTCGCAAAAATCATCAAGAGCACGGGCTGGCGCGCGCCGATCACCGTATCCAAGCGGAGCGGCCTTATTACAAAGGGCCATGGGCGACGGATGGCTGCCATGCGTGCTGGCCTCAAGTATGCGCCGGTCGAATATCAGGACTATGCGAGCGAGGAAGAAGAACACGCTGACCTTCTGGCAGATAACCGCATCGCAGAGCTGGCGAACATGGACGAGGACAAGCTGACCGCCATGCTGAAAGAGATGCAAGACATGGCGGACGATTTCGACATGGATCTAACTGGCTATGACGAGGCGGCGCTGGCTGAGCTCCTGGAGGAGGAAGCAACAGCGGACGATACGACGGACAGCGACGTCCCTGAAAGTGAAGGGCCGGTGTTCACGAAACGCGGCGACCTGTGGGTTCTTGGCAGGCACCGGCTTCTCTGCGGGGATTCCACGAATGCAGGCGAAGTCGAAACGCTGATGGGCGGGGACCAGGCCGACCTGTACCTGACGGATCCGCCGTACAATGTAGCTTACGTCGGTAAAACAAAGGATGCGTTAACCATCCAGAATGACAAAATGGCTGACGGAGACTTTAGACAGTTTCTCGTTGATGCATTCTCTGCTGCGGACGCGGTCATGAAGCAGGGGGCTGCCTTCTATATCTGGCATGCTGATAGCGAGGGGTTCAATTTCAGGGGCGCGTGCGATGATATCGGATGGAAGGTTCGCGAGTGCCTTATCTGGAACAAGAACACCATGGTGCTTGGCCGCCAGGACTACCAGTGGAAGCATGAGCCATGCCTCTATGGGTGGAAGGACGGAGCTAGCCATAATTGGTATAGCGATCGCTCCCAGACGACCGTGATCGACATGGACAAGCCGAGCCGGAGTGCGGATCATCCGACAATGAAGCCGGTGCCGCTCTTTGCTTATGAAATTCAGAACAGCACAAAGACGGGGGATATCGTACTCGACTCCTTCGGCGGCAGCGGAACCACGCTTATCGCCTGCGAGCAGATGAATCGCATGGCTCGTCTAATGGAGCTGGATCCGAAATATTGCGACGTAATTATTCGTCGATACCTTAAAGAAGACGGAGCATCACCGTCCGACGTGTATGTAGAAAGAGATGGCCGGCGTATGAGCTTAGAGGAAGCATTGGAACAGGCCGGAGCGGTCTTATAGTGAGGAGGTGCCCCGGTGCGAAAGAAAACTGAATTGGCGTGGGAGCGCCAGCCCGGGGAGAGTGAAGAAGCCTATGAGGCGTTTACTGACTACTATAAGAATCCGAAACGCAGCCAGAAGAAGACCGCGAAGGCTGTCGGGAAGTCGGAAGCGCTGATTTATCGGTGGAGCGTCCGATGGCATTGGAGCGAGCGAGCCCGGGAGTATGATAATGCACTCGTCCGCGAGGACTATCTAGCGACTATCGACGAGATTCGCAAGATGAACCGTAAACAGGCGGTTATCGGCGTTTTACTGCAGACCAAGGGTGTTGCGGCCCTGCAAAAATTGAAGCCAGAGAAGCTGAACGCTAAAGACCTGCTCCAATTCCTGATTCAGGGCACGACCATCGAGCGTCGGGCGCGCCTGTCGGATGTGTCTATCCAAAACAAGAAGAAGGCGCAGGAGGAAAGCAGTACTGAGTACGCGGATGACGGACTTTCTGCGGCGCTGGAAACGGCCGCGAAGAAAGTGTGGAAGCAATGAGGACGATCATCCAGCCGGTAATTCGATTTGAGAAATTCTCCCTGAAGCAGCTGAAGGCCTTCACTTGGTGGTGTAAAGAGTCTCCGTACAGCGAGTACAACGGCATCATAGCTGACGGCTCGATCCGTGCGGGCAAGACGGTCGCAATGGCTATTAGCTATATCCTATGGGCCATGGCCACCTATGACCGGCAGAATTTTGCCATGTGCGGCAAGACTGTCGGTGCATTCCGCCGCAACGTATGGAACTGGCTAAAACCGGTACTGCAGGCGCGGCGCTACACAATCAGTGAATCACACTCCAGCAATACGATCATTTTAGATGACGGGAAGCGCGTGAACTATTTCTACATCTTTGGCGGCCGCGATGAATCATCGCAGGATCTGATTCAGGGCATGACGCTTGCGGGCGTCTACTGCGACGAGGTCGCGCTGATGCCGGAGTCCTTCGTCAATCAAGCGACTGGCCGCTGCAGCATACCTGGGGCTAAGATATGGTTCAACTGCAACCCGGAGAGCCCGATGCACTGGTTCCTGAAGAACTGGATCGAGAAGCAGGAAGAGAAGCGGATGCTTCACCTGCATTTCACGATGGAGGATAACCCTTCCCTGACGCCTGCCGTGCGGCATCGTTACGAGACGCAGTATGGCAAGGGCGGGGTGTTCTACGAGAGATTCATCCTCGGGCTATGGGTGATGGCCCAGGGGGCGATCTACAAGGATGCGTGGAGTGATGAGCTCTATATTGACAAGGAGAAGCGGGACTGGATCTATTTGAACCGGCGCCGTTTCCGCAGGTATATCGCGATCGACTACGGCACTGTAAATCCGATGGTGTTCCTAGACATTTGGGACGACGGGGACACATCCTATGTGCTTCGCGAGTATTACTGGAACAGCAGGGAGGATGGAAAGTATGAGAAAGACAATAGTCAATATGGCGATGACCTCATGGTTTTCGTGGGGGATATTGATTACCCTCCTTCTGCTGTCATTGTCGATCCGTCGGCCGAATCCTTTAAAATCGAGATGCGGAACCGTGGCCTACGTTCAAAGGCGACTGTCGATACCATCAATGCAGACAACAGCGTGCTCGAAGGCATCCGCTCCGTCAATAAGCTATTGACACGCCGGAAGATCCGTTTTTACAGGCCGGATTGCCCCATGACCATACAGGAAATGACATCCTATTGCTGGGATGATAAAGCCATCCAGCAGAGCGGCAAGGAACGGCCGCTGAAGGTCAGGGATCACGCGCCGGATGCATTAAGGTATTTCGTAAACACTATTATTCGTTCGAGGAGGCTTGCTCATGCGTAAGCAGCGGGGAAAAAGAATCACACCGGCAAAGCCGCAGGTCATCAAAGCGAGCGCCAGGGACGCCTTCAGCAATGTGCTGGCGCGGCTGGGGACGGGGACGCCGAACCTCATGGAAGGGACGACCTACTCTCTCAACCGGCTCACGCGCGACTACGGCTTGCTGAATGCCCTATACCGTGAGCACTGGATCATCCGGCAGATCGTCGATATCATTCCGTCGGACATGCTGAAGAACTGGATCACGCTCACGACAGAGGTCAGTCCGAATCTGCTGAAGAAGGTCGATCTGGAACTTCGCAAGACGCAGTTGATCCAAAAACTGAAGCAGGGGCTCCAGTGGGGCCGTCTCTTCGGCGGGGCAATCGGGCTCATGATCATCAAAGGGCAGGGCTATGACCTGTCCAAGCCGCTCGATCTTCGACTCATGGTGCCAGGGGATTTCTGTGGGCTCATGGTATTCGATCGATGGAACAGCGTAGACCCCTCTATCGAGCTGGTAGAAGATGTCACGGATCCGGAATTCGGACTGCCGGACTATTACACCATCACCAATAACACCAATGGCGCCATGTACAAAGTACACCACAGCCGTCTCCTGCGCTTTACCGGGGACGACCTGCCCTACTGGGAATCACAGGCCGAGCAGCAGTGGGGCGCGTCCGTCATTGAGTCCATCTTTGATGAGCTGAAAAAGCGCGACAATGTATCATGGAACATCGCCCAGCTAACCTTCATGGCTAGCCTGCGCATCCTGAAGATGGCCGACATGGGGCAGATGCTCTCGGCTACAGATGAGCAGACGAAGGCGGCCGGTTCACTTCTGGTGGGGGTGCGGCTCGACCACGTAAATACAAAAAGAAAGTTGTAAAACTCCCTGCGCAAGAGTATGCTTTGGTTATGCACGAGCTGAACACGAATCTTCCTTTCAATCAGAGGAAGAATACGATTGTGTACAAGGCGATTGGCAATTATGTGTACACAGTCAAAGTGAGTGGATTTAATGACTACACAATCATTGATAAGGCAGACTTGAACTAGGAGAAAGTATGTGGGAGAAATTAAAATCAATTCTTCGAGAAGTGTGTGATGATAGAGAGTATTTGTTAGGGATTAAGGTCCACGTACCAACGGAAGAGAACAAAAGAGAATTATTAGAAGCAATCGAATCCGGGCTTATTCCAAAGGAAGCCGATGCTATATCTTTGTATGCGTTAGCAATTTACCAGGATGACCCATTCGAGGAGTGACCGTTATAGATAACATCGATATCAGCGTACTCCTGAAGGCGAAAGGGTGGGAAGATCATGAAACACGTAATCAATGGGAGGAAAACTGCGTTGGAGTTCGTGCAGGTGCTTCACCAGAACGAAGTCCCCATCGCGTCCATGCAGTTCGTATTCCAGGAAGCGGAAAGGTTGGCATCCATCAAGACGGTGCCCTATAGCCAGAGCAGCGACGAAATACAGGAGGCTGTTACTTGTGATACGACGGACAACGGGACAGTACCCAATGGTTGAAGATTTTTCTTCGTTTTCTCCCAAACCGTATCGTTTCGAACGTGGTCAAGGCAATCACGGCTGAGTGGGGTGATGTCAATAATGGTATCACGAGTATAAGTTCCTTCGATGAGCCGTGCATCTTTCGATTTTTTAATGAGGAGGTCTCTCAGCAATGGAGGGAAAAAGAAGTAAATGCCCAGTTTGCGGACACGAAGATAATTGGCTTCCTTATGATATTTGCCCTGTATGCAATTGGGAACGCGAACCAGCGCAGGAAGAGGTGCCAGATTTATCCGGAGGAGCCAATGTTATGTCCTTGAACCAAGCAAGGAAAGCTTGGAAAGAGGGACGTGAGATTGAGTGAGAAAAATAAAGAAAGTGGAGGCAAAGAAACATGGAGCCAAATTTAGGTAAATGTCCTGTGTGCGGAAATGATGATGAGTTTATAACGCGTCCATACTCCATCTGTGAAAAATGTGGCTGGGAAAGAGACCCACTACAAGAATTAGAACCAGATTTTTCCGGTGGAGCAAATCGCCTATCCTTAAATGAAGCAAAAAAGGAGTGGAAGGAAGGGCGCACTGTTTGGTAATTAAAGTAAAGAGAATTTCGCAAGACCGCAGCCGCGGTCTTTTTTAGTGCACGAATATAACTGGATTTATAGATGCTACAGAGCTATGATGTGTCACGCAAATTGGAGTGGT